>Ga0164242_10000888_pt1 | contig 35483 bp, 54 predicted proteins | sample OricomgcompostMG_FD_108783 | JGI IMG/M metagenome (GOLD analysis project Ga0164242, IMG submission 108783) | Miracle-Growth compost microbial communities from Emeryville, California, USA - Original compost - Miracle growth compost (MG) ... | reverse complement strand
GGCTGAGCGCGATTAAGCATCACCCAACGATCAAGGAATACGGCAAGCCTAACGCCGCCCTCGACCCCAAGGAGGGAACCGATGCAGGGGAGTAGCCGCTATAAGCAGCACTATGGCGACAACCTTGCCAAGCGGCCGCCCGATTATACGCGATGCTGCGAGGAAGTGGCCCGCTATATTGGAAATTGGCCTCATTGGGGCCAATGCGCCCGAAAGCGCGGCCATGGCCCTGACGGTGCCTATTGCAAGCAGCACGATCCGGAAGTCGTCGCGAAGCGTACGCGCGAGACTCGGGAGCGTGAGGACGCCCGGTACCAGAAACAACGTCTTGAATGGGCTGGATCGCGATTCTTCGCCGTTCTGGAGAAGATCGCAGATGGCCACAACGACCCACGCACCTTGGCAAAGGACGCCATCGCTCCGTATCGCCGCGCTCTGGAGGAAAAGAAGTGAGCAAGCCGCTGATCCTCACCAAGCGGGAGGCTCAAACGCTTCTGCGAGCCGCGGAAGCGGAACATGCCATTGTGGAAGTCAAGATGGGCGACAAGGTTATCCGAAACGTACAAATTTTTGTGTTGTACGCTTCAGAAATATGGTACGGTTTTCCAACAAGATTGGAGACCAACAATATGCCAAAAGTCGCGCTACCCCTCCCCGTCGAGGCCCTTCGTACCAAATACGCGTATGAGCCGACTAGCGGCCAATTATATGGCAATGCGTCCGGCGTTCTTCGGCCAGTTGGGCGACTTGATGCGCGAGGGTATCTATCGGTTGACCTCACCGAAGAGGGCAGAAGGCGCACTATTTTAGCCCATCGGGTGGCGTATGCGTTAATGACAGGACACGATATCCCCGTTGGAATGTTCATCGATCATATAAATCGAAAGAAGACGGATAACCGTTGGTCTAATCTCAGAATAGCAACACACCAACAGAATATGACTAACGCTGAGCAACCACGGAAAAACGTTCTGCCGCGCGGGGTATATCTAAACGAGAAAAGCCGAAAAAACCCTTACAAGTCCAAGATTCAAGTCTTTGGAAAGGCCATCTACATCGGTTCATTCCCTACAATTGACGCCGCAAAGGCAGCCTATGAGGCTGAGCGCGCTCGACATGAGGGAGCCTTTTATGGCGGCTAGGCTCGATCTTACGCAGCGCCAGGTGAAAGCTCTATGCGAGGGAGCGAAAAAGGCCGGCTGCATCACGCGTATACGGATTGGCAAGACAGTGATTGAGCTTGTCCCCAATGTCCCCGGAAGTCTTGCACAGGAAGAAAAGTCGATTGACGAGAAGGGTAAGGGCTTCATGTGATGCCTTCTATGCCTCGCCCTCGGAAGCCGTTTATTCAGAAAGAGACGACCCGTCACGGAAAGGTCGTATGGTATTTCCGGCGTGGTAAAGAGAAGCGTGTCAGGCTCCCCGGCGTCTTTGGATCGAAAGAGTTCAACGCAGCCTATAATGCGGCGCTGGCTGGCACGCAGGTAGGGAAGCGGACTGAGGCGCCGCGATCGACGCTCCGGTGGCTGGTAGACCGGTATTACGAGAGTGGCCGTTTCGACAAGCTTCGCCCCAACACGAAACGCAATCAACGTCTTGCGCTGGAAAAAGCCTGCGAGAACGGGAGTGATCTAAATTTCGCGGCAATAGATGAAGCCGATATTCGCGCTGCCATGGTTCGCCGGGAACGCACGCCCACCATGGCGCTCGAATACGTCCGCACCATGCGCGCCCTGCTGCGGTTTGCCAAAGACAGCGGCTGGATAGGCGTCAATCCCGCCGAGAACATCAAGGTTAGCCCATCAAAGACGGACGGCTATCACACGTGGACGGTAGAAGAAGTCGCCAAATACCAGGAGCGGCACGCAATCGGAACACAAGCCCGGCTCGCACTCGATATCATGCTCTATACTGGCCTCCGAAGATCTGACGCGATCACGCTCGGCAGGCAGCACGTCAAAAATGGCGTCATCAGTATTCGAACGGAGAAGACTGGCGCGGAGATCACCATCCCAGTCCTGCCGCCGCTGGCGAAGTCGATCGAAGCGACGAGGACCGGCGATTTGGTGTTCCTCATCAACACGCGTGGACGGCCATGGAAGAATATCAGCTTCGGTTATTGGTTTGCCGCACGATGCGAAGAGGCCGGCGTTCCGGGGCGCGCCCATGGCCTACGGAAGGCAGGCGCAACCTTCGCGGCCAACAACGGCGCAACACCCTTCGAACTTACAGCGATGTACGGGTGGACCTCTACCAAGGTAGCCGAAATCTATACGAAGAAGGCGGATCGGGTGCGATTGGCGGAACGCGCGGCGAACAAGCTATACCCGCACCCCGCAAAAGGTGCGGGTAAATGACGGTGCAAGAGCTTGAAAGCCAAGCACTTTTTCTTGGGCTATTAACCATCCGTTAGGGTTAAAACTGATCGAAGAAAATGCAAGCAGGATCAACTGGATATGCTATACTATTTCCCGCACCTATCGGCCAGATTAGCCCCATTTCTGGCATTGAAAACCTTGTGGAAATTCGCGCGACCCCCGCACCTTTTCCGTTCCCCTCCCCTCTTCCAGATAGGAGATGAAGCATGAACGAAGCCGTTGACCATCCGGCTCACTATGGGGGCGCGGATAACCCCTACGAAGCGATCAAGGTAATTGAGGCATGGAACCTCGGCTTCTGCTTAGGGAACACCGTCAAATACATCTCTCGGGCCGGGAAGAAGGACGCCATCGTCCAAGACCTGAAAAAGGCGCGCTGGTACCTCGACCGCGAAATCTCAAAGTTGGAGCAAACAAATGGACAGGGTTGACGTTCTCGACCACGGATTCGTGCGTCTGGTCGATAGTATGGGCTCCGATCTGGCGGTCGTGCGCGCGGCCCGCGTTTCCTACGATGCAGCATGGCGTGCCGGCGAGGATGAAGGCAGCGATGTACGTTTGATCCGGTATCTCTGGCGCAACAAGCACACCTCTCCCTTCGAGGCAGTCGAGTTTCAGTTCGAGGTCAAGGCCCCGATCTTCGTATTTCGGCAATGGCATCGCCACCGGACATGGAGCTTCAACGAATTATCGGCTCGATACCGGGAATTGCCAGAGGAATTCTATGTACCTGCGCCGGGACAGATTGGCGTTCAGTCAAAGGACAATAAGCAAGCGCGTGATATCGGCGGTGGGGTGAACATCGACGCGTCCGCGATGATCCTGTCAACGTGCGAGCAGGCCTTCGTCTCATACCGCGGCATGCTTGGTGCTGGTGTACCTCGCGAATTGGCTCGGTCCGTCCTCCCGGTGGCAACCTACAGCCATATGTTCGCGAAGGTTGATCTTCGGAACCTCCTACATTTCCTGGATCTACGGCTCCATTCACACGCGCAATATGAAATCCGGGTCTATGCTGAGGCCATGCGTCTTCTTGCGCGCACGGTAGTGCCGGTAAGCATCCAAGCCTGGGAAGAGACGCGCGCCTCGTCGCCCGTCCCGCCGCCATCACAGTGAAGGAGATAGACGATGCCATGGGGCACTGACACGCTGGAATTTGCCGCTGCCGTCGAAGAGTTCGAACGCAAGCTACCCGGCTTCTGGTGGAGCGTGGGGCAATGCAGCATCGGGGCGCATGCATCATGTGCCGTCGATGGACAGGGAGATCAAAAACACCTGCTCGACAGCACCAAGTCTGGCGATCCTCTGGACAGCGGCTTTCATGTAGATACGAAGGGCGGTTCGCCGGCAGAAGCGCTGCGCGATGTAATGCAACAGGCCTTGGCCGATCCGCGTATCGCCGCCCTTCAACAGAGCAAGGAGGGCGTATGAATCTCGGAAACTTGTTCGATTGTCTGGCAACCCGCGAAAGACTGCTCTTCGCAATTCAGAGCCGCTATGGACCTATCGTCGGTCTCGACAAACGATCTCTATCGGAGCTGGCGCAAATGGCCATTCGGCTTGGCGTGCGCCCATGAACTTCGCCTCACGCCGCGCAACCCTCTATGCTGTTCCATTTGTGCTGGCGGGTGTGGCGATCTATGAGCTAGTGAGATGGGCTATCGACCTTTAGCCTTGGCATAGGCGCGCCCATCCCACATACCCTTCACCTTGGATGTGTCGGGCGAATAGATCAGGCCAAGCTTCTTGCCGCCGCAGCGAGCGCATTTCAGTTTCGGCTTAATATCCCATTCCATTGCCGGCGCATCCGGCCCGAATCGGTCCCGAAGCTTTTCCAAATCAAGCGAGGAATGATGGTTGCAAGACTGGCAATATGCCTCGATGTGCATCCCGCCGTCGATGAGAGATTGAAAGGTCCAGACCATCCGCTATTGAAACACGCTCTGGATGCAAAACAAAGTCCGCTGTCGGTCTGGATTGACCGCTTTCCCTATCGCTGACAAGATCGTGCGATGTGCGGAGAAGCCGCAATAGGTGCAATATGCCGAAGAAGCCGAAAGACAAACGAGAACTTGCAGCGCGAGCCCTATGCCATTTCCATGGCGTGGCCGCCAATATCACGTTTGAAGGCAAACCTATGTGGATGAGCTTCCTTAAGGAGGTCGATGCGGTATTGCACGCGATAGGATGGGACACAGAAAGCGGCGGTGTGGTTGCTGGCACTGAAGAGCAGCCCGAAAACAAAACCTAAGCAAACGCAAAAAAGCCCGCTGCCGGAGAACCGACAGCGGGCGCTCATACCGCGGGTATTTGGAAACTGTCACGGCCGGTTCATCTGAAAATACTTCCACGTAGTTGGCGTAGTGAATGCAGACGCGCCAACTCCCTCACATACGCGATCGAAATGAGATTGAGCCAAATCCGCCTTTACGGTGAAATATCCCTTTGAGACCAAGCTCACTATGCTTGAGGCCAGCCGTCTATCTGGGCGTCGATAGTAAATATAGCTCGGACCATTGATAAACTCATGTTCGCCACCCACAAATTGGCATGCGGGATCATAGGCGACGCCAGGGCGGATTGAGCACACCGAGAATAGTAGATGCTGACCGTCGCTGCATACGTTGGTCACAATAATGAAAAGATGATTGAGATCACGGGGGCCCGAGGGAATGAGTAGCGTCCCCTTCGGACAAGGGGCGTAAATCATGCGTGATTTGACAAAACCTTAAACAGTTTCCGGCGTTCATCGATCTGCTGATTTAGCGCCTTGGCATCGGGCTTCCCGAGGAGCCGGAAAATCTTTTCATATGAAATGTCGTATGAGGACCCCTTGGGATCCTCCCACTCCGGAACGTTCGCCTTATTGTGCGTCCAGTCTCTAATGGCGTATTTGTCGTAACTGCCGAACTTACTCCAAAGATGTTCAAGAACCTCGACCTCGGCTCGGCTCAGTTCGTCAAGCGCTTCAAAGTCAATATCTCCTGCGGCCGATACGTCATATCCTCTGCGCGGAGAGACGAACGTCTGCCAAATCCTCGCTTCAAGCCGACCGTCGATGAAATTGTTTGTTATGGAAGTTACGGGGCCGTCCGGCATGGAAACCAGCCGATCATAGAGCATGGGTTCGTCATAGCGGATCATAAATTCCCGATCAGCCAAATAAAGAAGCTTGGCCAATTTTAACACGTTGATTTTTCCGCCAGATTTGAGCGCAAAATAGGCAACCACCTGAGCCGCCTTAGCGACATCATATCCGGGTAGCAGCATTTTCATTCGCTCCATCTTTGGCATCACAGCCAAAGAAGCCTCCCGCGAGCTTCGAATCGGACTGTATGCCGGATGTGCTATTCGCACAATATGGTGTCATTGTGCAGTGCGGTAAAGATGCCGATGCGAAGAATGGCACATCGCAGATGACCAAACGGTTGAAATTTCTGGAAGTTCCTCAGGGCGGAGGCTTCCCCGTCATCGTATAGTAGAGCGTGACAGCACCGGCAGCGGCTGCAATAAGGGCCTTCGCGACTTCCCAGATCAGCTTGCCGAGCTTGCCGGCGACAATGGCGCGGTCCCGGACGCGCTCCAGTTCCGCCGTCGTCGGCTTGATCGCCTCGACGCTCTTCTCCACGGCCGTCATGCGGTGCGTGAGCCCGATTACTTCGCGCTCTGTCCGTTCCTGTGCTTCATAGCCCCGGCGCCGGCCTTCCGACGCCTCTTTCTGATTGGCGACGATCTCGGCGAGCATTCGCTCCATCGATTTGAATTTCTCGTCAAAGCGCGCGAGTTCAGCTTCCATGGATTCGTCCGCCATTCGCCCATCTGCCCAATTCTGCTATGCGATTCACCGATCGGAAACGGTTGGCGTTCAAATTGCTGCCAGCCGTGACCGATCCCCAAAGTTCGGTTGTTGGTTAGGGTCGGCTTTCCGCTCCTACGGATCGCCGGCCCGGCTTTCTCATCCGACGAATGTCGCGGCCCAGATGATGAAAACTCCCAGAATGAAAAGTCCGAGGAAGTAGCACCAGAACAGATCCGGGTCCTCATTCGGGTCTTCGGTCATTTCTCGAAGGCCTTCCGGGTTGTGTCGTAAAAGCCGGCGCACCTTCCGACCCGCGCGTTCGCCTTGTCGAGCTGACCGCGCTCGCGTTTGAGGACGGCGCGGGCCTCATCCCCGACTTTCATGGGCGCGTGAGGCTCCTTGACGCGGCAATCGGCCGGGAGCGCCGGAAGATGCACTCCCGCTGTTATGCGGCCTTGTGCGGCCGAGGCGCGGGCCAGTTCCTGGCTAGTAGTGCAGCTCGAAATCCAGATCGGACTGATCAAGCAGACAAGCACGATCGGCAACCTTGAGCTTCGCTTCATAGTCGGAGATTTCCTGTTCGGTTTTCGCGGATTGCGCGGCTTGATCGGCCTCAGCCTTCGCGAGTTGCTTTGTGTAGGAGGCGACGGCGTAGTCGGACGCCTCTTTCTGCCGTTGGAGTTCGGCCACCGTCGCATTCGCGGAGTCCAGCCTGGCTTGTGTCACATAGCCCTTGAGGATCGAAGCGTCGTGCCGCGCCAGCCAAATGCGAAAGCCGAAATAGGTCGCGACGGCGATCAGGACGCCGGCCAGTCCAGCCTTGACGGATGCTGGCGTGGCGCGCCAGAGCGCGATGAGGAACGCGATCATGCGGCGACGGGCATCGGAATGCCACCGGAGCCGGCGGCCGTGTCAGCGGGCGCTGGGGCGGCCGGGACAATCGTTTGCAGCTTGGCTTTGCGGTCGCGAACCTGGGTGAGCATCGAGGTGCGGCTTTCGACTTCGCCCATAAGCTTTGTTTCGAGCGCGGAGAGTTCGGCCAGAGCGGATGCCGCCGCGTCGTCGAAAGCCGCGATCACATGCGCGGCCTGTGTTTCGGCGCTTTCCAGCGCATTCTTGACGCCCTCCTCCGCTTTGGCGACAAGCGATTCCACATCGGCAGCGACCTTTTCCGCCACGGCTTCCGTTTCGGTTTTCATCTTGTCCATTTCCGCTTTCACGTTGTTGAAGAAGCTCATGGCTGTACCTTTCAGTTGGCGAGGCAATAGGCGCGTTCCCGCTCACGACGACGGGTCAGACCGGGGAAGATGATCCCGGCCGCGCGGTTGTAATGGAGAAGGTAGTTGCATCCCTCGACGGCGCGGCCTTCGTTTATGAGGCGCACGACGGAGGAATGACACGCCGTCCGGACGCCAACGTTGTAGGCGAAGGACGTCAGGGCGATGAACCGCTTGTCGGGCATCGGAACATGGACGCAGGCCGAAATGCCCTTGGCGTATTTTTGCAGGGAAGTGGAAAGCTTCGCCTTGCATTGCGCAGGGGTGTATCGATCGCCCGGATGGACGTGCTGGGTTTCGCCGTAGCACACCGTCCAGACGCCGCCCACGTCCTGATAGGCAGTCTGCCTCAGCCCCTCAAAGCCTCCCACCAGCGCGACGAGCATCGCGCCCGCGACTGTCCCGGTCGCGAGCCGTTTCGGATTGTTCACAGGCATCAGAATTCCTTTTGCGCCAGAAAACGAGCGAACAGAGCGCCCATACCAACCAGCGGCGCGATGATGACGACGACGGCGTGAAGCCAGAACGGCAGGCCGGTAAGTTCGCCGGCAAGCGAAACAGCGCCCTCAATGAGAGAAGCGGCGATGGCGAGCGCGATGAGCCTGACTGACCAGGCATGGCGCAAAATGCGCCCCCATTCGGATGCCAGTTGCATATCGACCTCTATTTTGATGATGATGGCGGCGCTTGACGCCGCGCCTTCATTCGGGAAGGATCAATCCGCACACGCCTCAACGAGTGCAGCCGGCGGCCTGCCCCCCGAGGACGCACTATCCTCAAGGCCGCCGGCGTCTTTCTGGAGAGAACGAGCGGAATGAAAAAGGCGGCTCCGAAGAACCGCCTTCTCAGTGTTGCCAGAACGCGACATGACTCACGTTGACTGGCCTCGGCTGGCGTTGCCTAGCCTGCCACAACGTGCCTAGCCATAACTTGCATGGGCTGGACGCGCCTCGCCTGCCAAGACTTACCACACCGTGGCACGCCATGCGTGGACCCGCCATGCCATGCCTGCCGGGCGTTGCCATAACTAGCCTGCCGTGAAACCCTTTCGGGCGCGAGGTTGGATCCGGAACTCTCGCCATAACCGGTACGCTCAATTTACCGACTTCGCGGGCGACGGCAAGGATGCTTCGACTTCATCCATAACCTTGATCAGGTCCGCGAACTCTTTCAGATGCTGGTAGCGAACGCGCCACGCCCGGAGATCGCGCCACGCTTGCTGTAGGATCAGCTGCCGCGTTTTCGTCTGCGACATGGCGTGCGTCATTTCCCGATAGTGAGGGGCCGTAGCTTCTGGAACATGGACATAGGCTCGCGTCCGAATCGCCGGCTTCTCCTTATTTTCATCCACGTAAATCGCGACAACTGCGCGGATTAGCCCCCTCGCCTGCTGGAGCCGGAATTGGTGAGCAGCTGCCGTGTCCGACCATTCGAAGTAATCGTGCAACGGCGAATTGTCGTTCTTGGCGTCGGCCAGAATATCTTCCGGCGTAAGTTCGCCTCTGGATTGCTTCCGAAGCAGCTCGATATGCTCACCGACGCGCTTTGCGGCCTTTGCATCAGTCGGGGCGCCAGCTTGAAACCGGGTGCCTTCGCCGAATTCGAAACCGGCGATCTTCATGCTGCTGTCCGCTCGGGAGCGGCCTCCAGCTTGGCAAGATCGGCTTCCGTAGCGACATGGAACATTCCGGACATGCCGTCTTTTTCTGGCCTCCATTCCCCGACGCCAACAGCGAAGCCGGCGACGTTCAGGATGTTCAGGATCTGGCTTTCCGACAGGACATTCCCGTTGTAGCGAACGAGCAGTCGAGCATACCAATCGGCAAATTCGCCGCGATAACGAAGATCGGCCGTTCCCATGCCAACGCGCACCATGTCTTCGCGCATCGCTGGTTCACCGCCTTCGATGCGAACGAGATTGTTTCGGGCCTTCGTTCCTTCGAAAGCGCCCTGCACGTCCACATCCTCTCCGAGGATATGAAATGCTTGCCGCGCGGCGATCTTGGTAATGCCGGCAACGGATGTGCACGCTGTTACCGCAGCATTCTTGAAGCCGACGCTCGGGAACCCGTAGCCGTCGCTGAGACGATACAAGGAAGCCTCGAAATCCGCGCGAGGGTCCTTGGCCTCCTTGGCTCCCTTCGCCTGTTTCATCTGCTTGCCCAGCATTTCCATCTTGGCCTTTTGGCTCCATGCGTGGACGATCAGCGGGCTATCTCCGATCACCGTCACTTCCATCAGCCGAATGTCCAGTTTCGGTAATTCGATTCCAATGTCTTTCTTGGCGAGTGCCATGTCTTGTCTCCATCGGCATCCGGCCTGCCAAGCCCGGAATGCACAGGGGTTCGTTTTCACAAACGCCGGAGCCGATGAAGCTCGTCGTTTGCATTCTTCCCCATGGCAGCGGGGAATTCAGTTGTTGAGATGTTCAGACGCTCTGCGCGTAGCTGCGGGGATGCTCAAGGATCATGATCATGCGATGTTCGTGATCGATGTTTGTCACCCATTTGCCGCCATGGATTTCCTCCATGGTCTCGGCAAGGACTTTCGATAGTACGCGAAGGGTCCTCGCTTTGCCCTTCGCGTCGGTCATCAGACCGGCGATGACTTCATCCTGTTTTGATTGAGTTGAGCGCGAGACACGCGCCGTGGTATTGCTGCGGGCAGCCATTCCTTGATCCTCCGCGATCAGGGTTTCGGTTAGGGCTGGATCGGTGGTGAGACACCTTTCCGGCCCGACTTAATTGTGCTAACACAGTTCTTATGGCGAAGTCAACAACCGTGTTAACACAATCTCGCAAAAAGCCCGGCCCTCCTGCTACAGGTAAGGGAACGCTGATCGGCGTGCGTCTCCAGCCCGACCTTCTTTCCAAGCTGGACGAATGGCGATCCAAGCAGCGGCCTATACCGACGCGTCCGGAAGCTATTCGGGCGATGGTTGAGGCCACGTTCAGGCTTATGAAGACCGACGAATGAACGACCTAGTAACGACTGTCCACAATGAGCGCGTGAAGCTCACGGCGTCCTGGCTCAATAGCATCGCCGTTGCCGTTCTGGCAGTAGGTGGTTTTGCTCCCATGATTTCAGCGCTTTACGGGGGCAAGTCCGTGGGTCTGCCTCTCGTTATTGGCACCTTGGTTTGTATTCTTGCGGCGCTCGCGCTACATTATTGGGCAAGACGATCCTTGAAAGGGTTGCGGCAATGACTTGGACCGAGTTGCTGGCCTTCCTCACCTTCCCGATTGGCGCTCTCGTCATCGGATATGCCGCCATGCGCATTTCTCAGCGCGAGACGGAACGGTTCGATCAGAAACACGTTCGTCACGCTCACCCCGGCGAATAGCCGCCCGGTTGTAACCCCTCGCAATTTCCCGCTAGATCGACTATCTTCCCTCTTGGCGGAGGGAGATCATGAGATTTTACATTTGCGCGGTGGCGCTGTTGCCGCTTGTCGGGTTGGCAGGTTGCGTCACAAACAAAGAAGCCCTGGCGGCACGCCACAAGAAAGAAGCCGCTTCCGACGACACCTATTGCCGATCTCTATCCGCAAAGCCCGGTTCGAACGCCTATATCAATTGCCGCGTCACGCTGAAATCAGGCCATCAGCAGCAGGAATTGGCGGATGAAGCGCGATCCGCAGCATATGGCCAGGAAATGCGATTGCTCGGAGCGCAGATGATGAACCAACCCGCTCCCGCTCCGGTGCGTATGCCGTTAAGATGCACATCGATGCCGGCCGGCATGGTGATGAACACGACGTGCTATTGAGATGGTGTGGGCGATTGGCATAGGAGTATTCCTGCTTTTATTATTTGCCTTCCCTCGCCAAATGGGTGGTCTGATAGCCATTCTCGCAGCTATCGGCATGTTGGTATGGGGATACTACTACATGCAGGCGGAAGCCGCCCAACACTTGCTTTCTAAAATTGAAATGTCTGCCAGGTTTTCCGATAGATGTCAGACTGCATATCCGATTGAAATTTCGATCCATAATGGAACGTCAAAATCCATCGACTCGATCTCGTTTACCTTGGTGGCGAAGCGGCCGGGCTTCAGTTCTGATATATATTCTTCTTACAGGATTAGTGACCGTATTCTCAAGCCGGATGCCCTCTACGTGGCGTGTTGGGCACTTTCCCAATATGATTTAGGATATGCGGGACTTAAGAACGTGCCTCTTGACTCTGTGATTTGGTCGGCAATCCCTTCATGGATTAAATATTCGAAATGAAATCTCGTCAGCCATCCATCGATCACAATCCTCACGAGAAGCGCCCCGGCAACGGGATCTGGTGGGCCGCGTGGGGAATGGTCGCCCTTGGATGGATACTCAATCTCTATTCCGATCCAGTCTCTTGGCGGTGGCTCGCATTAGGCGGCTTCACCGGGATCGTCCTCGCCGTTTGGGCGATAGAGATCACCGGAAACAAGGTTCCCGATTCATGGCGCGGCAAGACGCCCCGCCGCTGACGATCCCATGTTGATCAAAATGGCGTTCGCGAGCGCCCGTCGCCCATCGGCGCGCGCCGCCTGTCCGCTTGCCTTGCCGATCATCGCGCGCGCGGCATCGGGATTGGTTTCCAGAAGAGTCTTCGCAAGCTGATCCATGACGGATGGCGGCATGCCTTTCGCTTCGTTCGCCAGTTTCACCACGGAATCAATTGCCGCCTGGAGCGGCCGGCCGCGAAAGAGGTTTACCATCACGCCAGGATCGAATTTCGACATTTCCGCCGCGTCGGCGAGATTATCGGCTGTTTTCGAGCCGCCAAGCGCCGCATTGGCAGTTTCGAACATGCGTTGTTCTCGCGCAATCCTGTTGCCGAGTTGATCGGCCTGTCCTGGAGCGGCAAAAACGGGGAATTCCTGCCCTGTTTTCGTCGTCATCAGGCCGCGCGCCTTGTTCGTGGACGGCGACACTGCTGCATTCTCGGTTCTAGCAATGAGAGGATCGACGTAGCCTGCGCGGAACGCGTTCTGCTCATCGGGGGTGAGGCTGTTGAACATCGCGATATTGTCTGACGCGCGCGTCCTTCCGCTTGCCGCCCCCGTACCACGATCCACGGCATCCATGACTTGCGAGGCCGCGCGATAGCTGTCGTTTGCGTTGCGATAAGCATCGGAGGCATTCTCCAAGGCCTGATCCAGAGCATTGTAAACCGGGCGCATTTCGTTCGCCACGCGCGGATTGTCCTTCATCGCGTTGTAAAGATCGCCCTTGATGTTCAAAACGCGATTGAAATCGACAAGTTGCTCTCCGCCGCTCTGGAGTTGGTTGCGAAGCGCCATAAGCCGCTGCCCGAGCGGGCCGGCGCTCAAGGCCGTATCGCCCATAATCGGATCGCGACCAAGCAGCGCGTCTATCTTGCCGATCGTATCGGTCAGATTGACAGGGCCGGCGGCGCTTCTTGCTGCATCATAATTGGTCGCGGCTTGCGCCCCCCTCTGGCCTCGAAGCGTCGCAGCGCGTTGAGCCGCCGTGTCAGGCGCTCCGAAACCTTCAGCAAGGAAATTGGAAAGCCGTTCTCCCTGCCCCATCTGACGATCCGTTAGGGTATCGGCAACCGTCTGCCGCATATCGTTCGGATTGCGGGCTATTGTCGAAAGCATTCGCTGTCCAGAGTGGCCCAAAGCGTCAGCGACATTGAACATGTCCTGTCCGTCATTGGTCGCTCTGCTCAAGATCGCCGGAATATCGTCTGGCGCAATTCCCGACCGCTTGATCCCAGCGGCGAAAGCCTGAGCGGCGTAGTCTTCAGGATGGAGGCGTGCCAGCAATGGAGCCGCAATCGCGTTTCCAGCCGCCGATGCCCCGGCAATAGCTAACGGCGCTCCCGCGCCGAGGATGCCGCCAACTCCGATGCCTAAACCTGCATTTGCAATGCGATTATCAACTCCCTCCCCGCTACCGAACCCATGTGCCGCGCCGAGAGCCGCGCCTTCTATGCCGGATGCAAGAGCTGTCCTGCCCAATCCCGCGCCGCTCCTAATGGCGTTCGCGCTGAGGGAAAGTCCGGATTTCGCCAGACCAGCACCGCCGGCCAAAGCACCCGCCGCCTGCCCGGCGAGATACGATCCGGGATTCTGCTTCTGTGCGGCGTTGGCATCTTGCCTCATTTCCGAAAGAACCTGATCGCGCGGTTCTCCGGTCAAGAGGCTTCCGAGATAGGAAGCCACCTCGTCGCCGAAGCCGAGCGTTGCGGTATCCGCCGCGCCCATCGCGGCCGAGCCGGCGCGACCATATTGCGGTGTGACTTCACCGGTTTCCGGATCATAGCCTTGCACACCAGGCGGCGAATAGGCGGGCACGCCCGGAGGTTGGTTGGTTGCCGGATCGGTCCCCAAATGCGCCTGAAGCGCCTGAAGCGCTCCCTGCTCATTATCTCCTGAAACGCGATATTGCGAGCCGTCCGGGCCGGTGATCAAAAATTGGGGCATCTATTGCACCTTTTCGATGCGATATCCGTTTATGATAACCGGAGACGAGGACGTTCTTGACGGCGCTTCGGGAGCGCCGCCGACAGCATTGATCCCGGCATTCGGATCGATCGTCGTCGGATCAATACCAAGATCCTGCAATACATTCGCCGAATGGGCGCTGAGAAATGAGAAATTCGCCGGCTTGCCCATCGCGGCCTGATATTGCTGCCGGATCGTATCGATACGAGATTTGAGCAGTTGCCCGATCGCCGTTCCGATCGACGCCTTGATCTGGTCTGGCGAGGAATTGATGCTGAGATTGTTGCGCCAATCCTTGATTTCCTGTTCGGCCGGAGCGCCCGAACCTTTAAAGACCTTCGCTAGCTCAGAAGCAGCCGCATCGGCCGCCGTATTGAACCGGGAAATGGCTGGGTTGCCGGTTTCATATTTGATGAAATTTTCGCCGCGATTCAGGAGCGGATAATTGGTATTTCCAAGGCTGTCGGCGGCGGACTGCACCGCGTCCAGATGCTGGATCACGAGATTGGCCGAATTCAAGGCCTGCGAATACGGCCCCGACGTGATTGATTGGCGCATCTTTAGCCGAACGGGATATTGGCTCATATCGAATGTCGGATCGTATTGCGCCATAACCTGCGCGAGCTGCTGGCGCTCGTTTCCGCGCAAGGATGTCACTTTGTCGATCGGCAGTTGATAGGAGGCGATGCCTTTCACCAGCGCGGCGGTCGAGGATGGAAGTTTTGCGAGAAACGCCGCCTGCGCGGCTTTGTCCGGGACACCATTCTGATCCAGAGGAACGGTCGGGAGATCATCCACTGGCGTGCCGCCGATCGAAATATTGATGCCGTTGCCGATCTTCGTAATGCGGCCATTCGGCTGCTGTTGATACGAGCCTGGCGGCAATCCCAACTTCTGCACTTCATCGGGGCCAAGTGTGCGATAAGTGGAATCCTTCCCCATCAGAATCCAATCCTGAAGCGAACCCTGATAGCCCTGACTTACGGCTGCATTGTACTCTTTCATTGTCGCGGTCGGCGCGAAACGCTCCATCATGGCGTTGTTCTGGCTAAGCAGAACCTTGCCGGCGTCCAGCGCCTCTTTCGACGGCGCGGCCATCAAAGCCTGCGCAATCTTCTGACCGCGCTTCGCATAATAATCGAAGGTCTTGTTGCCCGTGGGCTGCGGCGCCTGAACAGGAGCGGCAGGGACAGCCCCCGAAGAAGCACCAGATGCCGTATCGCCGGTCATGGGAAGCGCTGGGAGAGGCTTCGGCAATTGAACGGCCGATGTCCGCATCGGACTGGCGGGAAGCACTGGCGGGGACGCTTGTGGCGCAAGCGAGGTCTTCGGCTGCATGGGCGCGCCCGGTATTTCGGCCATAGCCGCAGCCGGCATATCCGTCATGGGACCAGGATAGAGCAGCGCATTGAGATTGGAAGCAGTCGCACCGGCATTCGGAGCGGGAGCGTTCGGGAGCGTCGGCGCGATCGATGCCGTCGAGCGTGGGTCCGTGCCGGAAGGCGTGTCGGCGAACGCGGAATCGATCCGGCTCTGGATTTGGGATTGCGACGGGCCACCGGGAAGCGCGTTGATCGGCGCGGCCTGAGGAGGCGCACTCGGAAGCAGCGGCAGCGGCGCTTTCTGCACGGGCATTACGGGAGCCGTGAGGCGCGGACCGGTCGGGGATGCTGCTTGGATCGGCGGCGTGGATACGGCCGGCGGCGTGGAGATTGTTGGCGCTGGAGAAGCCGAAGGCGTTCCAGTTCCCGGCATCGGGAGGGGCGTCAACAGGCTTGAAGCCGAGGGCTTGGCGGGAGCGGCAACCGCTGCGGGCGTGGTCCCGTCAAGCGTGTCCGGCGCGTCCAGCCCGGCGATTTTGCCGAGGAATGCAGTATTGAGAGCCTTCGCCTGTTTCGTTTTCAGCGTATCGAGCGCGACTTTCGCGGCGACGGGATTGATGGCGAGTTGCTTGGCCTCGGCCGGAGGAATCCCCGCTTCGATCAAGGCCTGTGCAAGCGCGCTCTGTTCCGCAAGCGCATTGGTGTTCTTCTGCTGCCTCTCAAGCGCGGCGGGAAAACCGGAGAGGGGAGCCGTACCGGGCGAAGTCAGGAGGCTCGCGCCCAAGGCGGACAGGATATTCCCGAACTGATCGGATTGCAGCCATGACGGCTTTGCGGTCGCTGCCGTAGTGGTCGGATCAAGGACCGGATTCGCGATAGCGCTGCTTTTCGCCATGGGTTGCGTTCCTTGGTCGGCGGGAGGATCGGAAGGCGTCGGGACGGAGGGCGTCGAACCATTGGCGAAACTGGTCGCGAAGTTCCGCGCCAGATCCAGTCGATGCGCCGCGTCCTTGTTTCCAGGCTGGTCGTAGCCCTTGAACCGCCAGGCATCGTTCATCAGCGATTGCGCCTGATCGACGCTCTTCGCGCTCTGCAACTTATCGATCAGGCCGGGATTTTCCTGCGCGAAGAATTCAGCCTGCGTCTGCGGCGAACCGTTCCCCGTTTCGCCCTTTGAAGCGGCAAAGCGCTGGAGCGCGGCCAGGCGCGGCCCGTTCCACGACATGATGCCGCCCGCATCGTTCGCCCCGTCATTCCAGACGCGGTTGGCGTTGTAAGGGGAAAAGCCGCTTTCCGCCTGCCCCGTGGCCGCGACGGCCGCAAGGCCATAAGGATTCGTCAGCCCGGCGTCATTGACCGTATCGATGAAGGAGGAGAAAAGCGGGTTCATGCTTTAGATGCCCGAAAGAGCATTGCCGAGAAGCGAACCGCCGCCAGCGACCGGCATCCCGGCGATCGACAAGCCAAGCCCCAGGATCGATTGGAGCGGCGATGTCCCGGGCTGAGTGGTCGAAGACGTTTGGTCGTAAACCTGCGGCGTCAGCGCCGCGAGGCGCTGGAGCGCGGTGAACGGCGTGTCGATCACGTTTTGCGCCTGCTGCTGCTGCTGGTTTCCGATGCCAAGCAGGGCCTGCAACGCCGTCAGTTCCTGCGATTGGTTGGTGCCCTTCAAAGCATCGGTCAATTGCGCTGTCTGGAGGTTCAGGCTGGGGTTTGCCAAGGCGACGGCCTGATCGTACGCCGCCTGCTGGAGACTGGCATTATTCGCCGCCGACTGGTTCGCCAAAGATGTCTGCTGACGCGCTTGCGCATCGGCCTCAGCCGCCGCCTGTGCTTGGGAATAGCCCTGCGCCATGAGATTTGCGACAGTGCTGCTGACGGAATTGTTGTAGTTCCGATCCGCCAGACCGCGTTCCAGCGCCTCGCGATCTCCGCCAAAAGCGCCCGCTGCCGCCGCATTCGCCCCGATAGTCGCCTGCTGGTTGTTCAGGTCGGAACGCGCCTGCGTCACCACGGGATTGATGACGTTTTGCATATACGGGTTCATGTACGACGCGATATCGTTCGGATTGAGCGTCTGCGCCGTCGCCATGGTGGGAGCACCGACCGTCGCCGCCGTCGCCTGTGTCGAGCCGTTGATCTGCGTCGGACCGCTGGTGAAGGCGTTTTGCGCCATCTGCCGCGCCAGATCGAACGATTTCTGCTGGTCGATATTGAGGCCGGCCGTGGCATAGGCAGGCGCGTTGACAAAGCCTTGATAAACCGACTGGCCGGCCTGATTGAGGCCCTGCGTCGCGTCCTGCGTCCATTGCGGATATTCGGTCTTCTGCGTCGTGGTCACGTCTGACGGAGGCATGTCAAATATCCTTCATTAAAGTCACGCAATCGAGCGCGTAGTCGGGAAAGGCGCGCATCCAGCCCAAACGGCCTTGAAGCATGACCCGGCTGCATCCGCGCGCCCGGCCATGCCGTTCGATTTTCGGAAGAACTTCCTTGATTTCAGCGAGATTGCCCGCGCCAAGCCAGATGAAGACCGCCTTTTCGCCGTTCGGCAGATCCCGGAACGACGTAACCCCGGCGCTTTCCTTGTTCGTCCAGAGCCTTGATCGTCCCGAAGCGAGTTCATTCCAGACGAATTCGCGGCTGAGCGTCGTGACCTTTGTCGTCGCCTTCTCCAGAACGGGCCAAGCCTTGTTGAACCGCTCGAGCAAGTCCGGCATTCTGGAAATCGACTGCGGGCCATAGCGTCGCCTGTCGAAAACAGCCGTGGTCTTCACCGTCGCGCGCCCGTCTTATCCACGTCCAGCCGGTGCGTGCCCCAGCGCGCGCCTCTGTTGTTTGAACCGGCCGACCATTTGATGCTGGCCTCGCGCCCGAGTTGGCGGAAATTGATGGCGGCGGTCGTCGGCGTGATCGTATAGGAGCCGGCGTTGATCTCAGGCCCGCGCGGCCATTGCCAGAATGTGAAATCGACATTGATATTGCCGACCTGGTTCTGGAAATCCGGGATATAGCGGGTGATCTTCAGAAGGGTGTCGCCGTCCTGAATGTTGAACTTCCCGGTCTCCAGAAACCAATCCAGAACTCCACCATTCGCGGTCGTGCCGCGTTCATGGTAATAGGCCATGCCATCAGATGAGCCGAACCCGATCGGATTGGGATAAACGCCGGCAGGAATCCACGCGGTGCGGGGAATGACGCCGATGAACCAGACATTGGTCGCCCAATTATAGGCGACGTAGCGGGAGCATTCCGTTCCGTCCCGCTTGTCGGGATAGAACCACCAGATTTCCTTGAACTGCGAATTGACCGCCGCATAAACCTTCTCCTGCTGCGACGGGGCCATGTTCGCCCATATGGTTTTCCGGATCGGGCATTCGATGATCTGCGGTTCGCCGCCCCGGTAGATGTAGAACTGTCCGTTTTTCGCCCACCAATAGACGGAGCCTTGATGCTCCACCGCCGCATTCTTGCCGAGAAGGCCGCAACCGGACCCGACGAGAAGGAAGCTGAACACCGTCGTCGTATCGCCGGTGAACGTCATGGTGTAGAGCGCTTCATCGGTGAAGATGAGGTTCTGTCCCCTCCCCGCCAGACCGCCGACGATGCGCGATCCCTTGGCGAGGGTGTAACTGCCCGCCAAATTGTCGGTATCCGCGATCCAGACGGTATTGTCTTCCTGATCGGACCACCTCACCAGAAGCGGGTTGTAGCCTCCAGAGGTTCCGATCGTGCCATAGAGAACCACGATCCGGTTCGGATCAATGAACATGCCGATGGAATATTCCGGCGCATTGTGGATGCGGTAGGCCTTGCTCTCGACCTTGACCGACACGCTGTTGATCGAACCGGCGAAGGTGCTGTTCTTCAGGAATATGAGCGTCGTCGGATCGGCCGGCGCATAGAACCGGCGCGTATAGGTGCCGGTGACATCGAAAACCTCGCCTTCGTCATAAACGAGCGGATTGCTGCTATCGTCCAGATCGGAACTCTGGATTTGAAGCTTCATGGCGCCTGCGGTGACAGTGACATCGATCGTCATCGTATAGACGACGCCGCCGCTCATCTTGCCGGTTACGTCCTGCGTCAGCTTGCTTTCCGTCCCGGAGGTCGCGGTTGCCTTTCCTCCCGCGATCGACCAACCGGTTCCCGCCGTCCAGTCGTCGGTCGATGAAAAATCGCCATTCGACATGATGTCGTCGTAGGAGGCGAGCGGCTGCCATTCATAGAGCGCGCCATTGCGCGGAACCGCATTGAGGTTCGATCCCCAATTGTCGAGCGACCAGACACGCGGATCGATGTCGCCTCCGGTCGGAAGCCCGTAATAGCCTTCTCCGTAAAGACCTGTTCCCCAACCCGTTCCGCCGATGCCATCGACAAGGCCTTCATCAAGAGGTACGGAGAACTCGACGACGCCGCCGCCTGTCGCCGAACTGGTTGCGGCGCTGGCAGTGGTGATCTGGTAACTGTCGATTGTGAGGACCTTGACGGTGTAATCACCGTCGATCGTTAGACCGCCGACCGTCGCGGAGGCGTTAGAGAACGTGACGACATCACCGTCCTTCAACCCATGATCCTGATCCGCGACGGTGACGACATCAGAGCCGTCCACGGTGGTGAAAGGGCTGACGAGAGACCCTGCGCTTTTCTGCGGCGTGATGTCGATGATCGCGCCACCATAAAAGGCATAGAGCGTTGAGGACGTGCCGAACGCGGCAACCCTGTCGCCCGTCGATGCGGACCACGCATGCGCGCCCCGCGCCGGATTGGTGAAGGTATCCCCGCCGATTAATTCCCAGCCGCCTATGACTTCGGCGTGGTCGCGCACGAAACGGATGTTGTTGCCGTCCTTATATTGGTTGGCGTCCGCCGAGTCGGTATCGTCGAGGACGATGCCCGGCTGGAATTCGATGGCCGTCAGCATTCAGAACGAGGCCCTGAACGGACTGTTGCTCGCCCATCCGTTGCTGTAGCCATTCGTCGGCGCGTTACCGTTTGGCCCCTTGTTGTTCGGGCGATAAACGGGCGATTGGACATCGGAGAATGTCCCGCCAACAGCGGTTGGATCATATTGCTGTCCCGGTTTTTGGCCGAAAGTGGATTGCCAACCGCTCAGTATGTTTTGCATCTGTCGCGCAAGCGGGCCGAGACCGCCAAGGCCGCCCAAGCCGCCATTCTGGTCGCTCGCGGCGGCCGGCGTGGTGGATGTCTGCGCGATGCCTGTCGGGAACGTGTTCGCCGCCGCGCGATTCGCCACCGCTTCCGGCGACCATGCGAACTGCGTTTGGAGATTGAGATACGGGTTCTGCTGCAACTGTTGGGTCCAGTAGGCAAGACCGGACGGGTCTGGCGCGCGGCCGAGATATGTTTGATAATATTGCGCGACTTCGGCTTGTGGATCGGCGACGGAAACGCCGGTCGGCAGCGTTTCGACGCCTCCCGGCCCGATGATCGGAGGCGGCACGCCATTGGCTTGGGAGGCGAGAAAATCGTCAAGAACCGTCATTCGGGGTTCTCCTCTGTCAGGAAGGCCAGCCGGAGGTGATGTCCACCGCGTTCAAAGCGGTTTGGTCCGCAGCAGCGTTGATCGCGGTCGTGAGCGTGGCTTCGTTATCGAAGCAGGCCTCGATATGATCGGTGATGGCGTCGCCTATGGCGATGATCGTCGCGTTATCGAGCGCCATGAATGTTCCATCCGGAAGTTTCCAGCTCGAAATCGAAAAATCGGAATCCTTCGTCGCCTTGACGTACGCCGCCGTCGCCTTCAATTGGGTGGTGTCGTCGGTCGGAACGGAGAGGCTTTCCACGGTGATGCCCCCCGTCGCCACCTGCCATCGCTTGTAAGCCAATGCCGCGAGCTTCGCCGCCTTCTGTTCGTCCAGCGTCGGAACCGGGAACATGGCGTCGTATTCGTCTTGGGTGATTTCGACGGTCTGACCGTCAACCTTCTTGGTCGGCATTCAGGCCCCCAATGTCACGGGAACGATGGTCCCGCTTTCCATATTTCCCGATGAAAATTTGAAACGGATAGTGGTAATGGCGGAAGTCGTCTGAACTTCGCCGCCCCCCGTTATAAAGATCAACGCGCCTGAAGATGACGAGATGAAGGAGCCGATGAATTCGAACAGCGCGTATTCTCCCGATGCCTGGCGGAAGGTGAGGACCCCGCTCAGACCGAATTCGTTCGTATCGCTGCCGATGGTGTCGCCCGTTTCATTCAGGGCCGCGCCGGTGGTTGTGGCCGTCACCTGATAGCCATTTGCAGCAGTGCTGCTGTTATAGACTCCTTTCAGAACGATCGATTCCGCAAAGGTGCTGCCGCTATCGGTTGACGCCAGAATCAGGAGATTGACGGCATCCGTCGCCGGCACGACGTTCTTGAAGTGGAAGCTGGTCTCGTCCTTGGTGGAATCGATGGTGAAATCAGCGCTGGCGTCATTGGAGAGAACGGCGGGCGTGCCGCGCACGATATTAGTTGCTTTCCAGCTTCCATCACCGGCAAGGAAAGTGCTTCCCGAGGCCGTTCCGGTCGCATCGATGTCGGAAACGGACGCTTTGTCCTTCGTTGCCAGATCGCCAAGGGCAAGCGCCGGCACCCACCATTGACCGTCCGCTGATTTGAAAGCAGAATCCGGGAGGGCTTTGATGCTGACGTTATCGACGGAAAGAGAACCGGTGGTAGCATTGGCGATAAGACCGGCTCCATTCCCCGACGAAAGGCAAAGACCGACTTCCGCGTGGTGATCAACCGTATCGAATGCGCTGCGGCTGTCCCCGAATACCCATACACCACAGCTGGCGTCGCCGGACTGTGCGGTGATGTCGAACTGCTTGTAATAGGCCGTTCCATTGACAATGCTGATCGTCTGGCTAGCTACGCCATTTGATGCTGGCCCGGTGAAAGTGGCAACTCCACCTGAGATAGCCCAGCCTGTGCCTAAAGCCCAACCCGTAGAACTGCCGAAATCACCATTCGTGATCAGTTCCGGGCCCAAACCGGCATAATCCGCCGTGACCCGGATAAAATTCTCTCCGCCGACGATGAGCGTCTTGATGGTTGACGCAACCGTCGCGGCTTCAGCGGCTGCGGTATCGTCGAAAACGAGAATTTCCGAGAGCGCCGCCGCTGCCTGGATATCCGCTATATTGTCCGCGCACGTATTCACATCGGCAATGCTGCCGGCGATGGTGCTGATATCCGTGTTGTTTCCGGCGACGGTCGTTACGTCATCGGAAATCCCGGCGACGGTGGTGACATTGCTTGCGACGGCTGCAACAGCCCGGATCGCTCCCGTAGCCGTGGTGCCATCCTCGATATCAGCCAGCGTGCCGATATCCGCATCGCGATCCGCGACCGTTCCGATATCCGCGTCCCTGTTAGCTACGGTCGTGACATGGCCCGCTATGCCCGCTACCGTCGAAATATCGTCATCAATCGCCGCCACTGTCGGTACGCTTGTGGCAATGCCTGCCACCGTCGAGATATCATCCGCGATGGCCGCGACGGTGCCGAGATCGCTCGAAGCCGCCAGAGTATCGATATAGTTCTTCGTCGCCGCGTCCTGAGCGGCTGTGGGATCGGTGAGATTGATGATCTTGTGGCTGTCCAAATCGACGTTTGCCGCCGCCTTCTTGATCAAATCCAGCGTCGGTTCGTTGTTGAAGCAATCCGTGCCGTCGCAATAGACGATCGCGAATGTCCCAGGCCGCACCGCCGCCGAAGTGTTCCCGGCAGTGAAATTGATGTCGTATGTCGCCCCCGAATTGAGGACGAAATAGAATTTCGAAACCGCAGGAACGGTAATGGTCGGAGCCGCCGACAATCCGCCGTCCGTAAAGGACAGCATCGCCGACCGGGCTTCGTCTGTCGTGTAATTGACGGATGTCAGCGTGTAATCGCCGGTCAGCGATTTCGTGACGATCTTCGTCAGCGCTTCCTCGATACGCTGGATCGCGGAATTGAGCGCGATGCCCCACGTATTGAGGTTTTCGCCCGTCTCCTGCAGTTCGATCCGGAGATTGGTGGAAGGAGTTGACGGCATCAGGGATTTTCCAATGCTGCAATGCGCGTTTCGTGATCGGCTTGCGTCGTCTCGATCGTGGTCAGGCGCGTTCCATAGGCTTTCTGTGTCGTTTCCAGAGCCGTCAGACGCGCATTCACCTTGGCGAGAGCAACCGTCATCTGGCGCGCGAGATCATGCGCCCATGAAGGCGCGGAGCCGTCTGCGATGATGCTCACGGTGTGGGCCCATGGATTTTCACGCCGGCATTCGCGAACCGCGACATGGTGTCGGCGCTTTGCAGTTCATCAACGGCCTTCTGATAGAGCGTCGCCCATGTTTCGGTACGCTGGTCGTCCATCATGAACGGCATGGCTTCGATCAGGGACCCGTAGAGATAGATGTCAGGCGCCTTTGTGAGCAGCCAATTGGTCGTGTTGCTGTCCGAAAGCGCGGGGATAGCGGCATAATAGGAAAGCGAAAGATCGCCAGTCTGCGCGCAGCCGAAAATCTTCACCGTCGATCCTTCGATGGCGTATCCGCGGCCCTGATCGACCGAACCGGATGTCAGCGTCCAATGCGGATGGTTGGTGTCGATGAGGCTTTTGATTTGGAGATAATCTGCCGGCAGATCGCCAATATTGTCCGCCAGCGTGATCGTCGCCGTCTTTTCCATGTCGCGGACGCGCAGATCGCGTCCGACGCGGGTTTCACACAATGCGATGAAGGTCGGGACCATGGCCGTAAAATCCGCATCACCCGAACGAAACGCATAGGTGATGATCGTCGATTGCAGTCCGGCATAGGTCGAGAGTGTCATAGGAGCCTGCCGGTCTTGATGCGAAGCTTCTGGTTGTCGCTGTCGTCCAGAAACTTCAGCATCGCTTTCTTGTCGCCGGCCGCCCGCGCCTTGGCGTAGTAGCCATCGCCATAGAGCAGGCAGTTGGGAACCGCCGCGACGATCTGGCCGTCGCCCCAGCGCTTGCCTTCGGTTTCGGAGCGGCGGATGGCATTATCGTCAAGCACCGGGCCGATAAGGCTTTCCGTGCAGGTCGTGATGGTGCCGTCCACATTCCGGCGCATCCAAAGCCGGAAATCCGGTCCTTCGCCTATCAGTTCGCCGTCGCCGCCGAAGGGATCGGTGCCGAGCGGCTTGCGGACAATGCGCTCAGTCGCCAAAGCTGTTATCCGTCAATGTGGCGATGCCGCGCTGGACGACGCGTGATGCTTCCTTTTTCGGCAGCCTGACGATCGTTCCGGCCGCGAGAGGGACATTGTTCTGGTCGTTCGGCTGCGCTGCGAGATTGCCATCCTCATTGAGGATGTTTTCCGGCACGTATTTGCGCAGGAGTTCAACTTCGATGGTCGCCTCTTTCGGCAGGCTGGGCTTTGCATCCGTGGGGACCGGCGGTGCATTCGGTGGACGGCCGGGGCCGCGTTTCTCATCGGCTTCGGGCGCGTTGGATGTGTCGCTCATGATCTCTCCTGAGGGTCAAGAAAAAGGCCGCCCCGAGATTGGAGCGGCCCGCGTTGCGGTGATGTCGGACCGGTTTAGTCAGCAGGCAGGAACGAACCCGAGACCGTTACCGTGCCGGTGACGGAGAGCGTCGAACTCGCATCGATCGTCGCGGCGGTGCCGGAGACGTTGAGATAGATGCTCTTCGCGGTGCCCGATCCGTCGAATACGGCGTTAATCGCCTTGACCGCCGTGCCAGTTCCGGTGCCGCCCGACAGCGTGACGCTGATCGATGTGCCGAGATCGACGGAGGTCGTCGCCAAAGCGCCGTCTGCCGCCGCCGCGATGCCAGCGGTTCCGACGCCGATGGCGAACGACGCATCGCCCGCACCTCCTGTCAGATCAGCACCCTCCTCGAAGGCGGTATAGTTCTGATATGACGCATCGAAATGCACGGCGCCCTTGATGAAATCGAACAGTTTCAGAGCGCCATACGATCCACTCGTACTGGCGTCCGTGACCGGAACGCCGGCATTGTCGAGAACGAACGTCAGGTTGAAATTCGGGTACTGGACGCCATTGGCGATCAGCGTCACCGATCCGGAATCCGGTGCATCGGCCTGCTTGCCGATGGATGCCGGTGTGTCTGTCGTGTGAGACATGGGGAGTTCTCCAGGCTGAAAGGAGCCGGGCTTTCACCCGACCCCATGATCAGCGTTGCGATTGCGGGTTACGAGCTGGCGGTGAGGCCATACAAATCCGCGCCCACGGAGAGCGCGGCTTCGTTCATGACCATCAGCGTCATTTCGCCGTTCATCACCACGGGAATGCCGTCCGAAGTGTGGGCGACTTCCTTGTCCTCGCCGATCTTGCGCAGCCAGCCCTTCTTGACCTTATCGGTCTCGATCAGGAAGGCATTGCGGGCGAGACCCGAGGAACGGACCATCTGGCGGTTCGGAACGACCTCGATCGTTCCGTAATCCGAGAGATAGGTGTCCGCCGCGCCGACGATCGTCACCTGTGCGGATTTCGACGCCGCCATGCGCTGCTGCGCGACGTTGGCGTCCGACATGAAGGTGGAGAACGTCTGCTTCAGGTAGGGAGATACCATCAGCATGTCGGGATTGCCGCCGGAGACGTAAGCCGCCTGGATTTGGGAATCCATGATGGCCTTGGTCCATGTCCGCTGCGTTCCGTTGGTCGCGGCGTCAACCGCGCCGGTGCCGGAATTGTATCCGCCCGACGCGCCGCCGGTTCCCATCAGGTCGTTCGTGGCGATCCATGCACGAAGACCGCCGAGACGACGCGCCACCGACGAGGAGCCGGCGACGGAAGCCTGATTGGACAACATGGCGACTTCCATGTCGATCTTGATCTCGCGGCCCTTCTTCACCTTCTCATAGGCAACGTCGGAAGTCTTGCCGGCCTTATCGACCACTTCCTGCGTCGCCGAGACGATGAACCGTTTCGAGAAGATCTGCGTATAGTTCTTCACGCGGTCGGTCGCTTCGACGGTTTCGAAGGTATAGACCTCGCCTTCCAGATGGGCGTTGTCCGTGTCCGGGGTGGCGAGCGTATCCGTCTGCCACATCGGATCGACGCCCTTCACGTTCTGGTCCCCGGAATTGGAGAACAGAGGTGTCTCGTAGGGCGTCAAATTGCTGATGATATCCGAGAACACTTCCCGGTTCGAGTTCGAATCGTAGGAATCGAACGTCTGGTTGACCTGGGTAGCCATGGTCGTTAGCCTTTCTCAAGCGCTTCAAGGAGGCGCGCGCCCTCGTTCATCGAGAGGCCGCCTGGTTTGTGCACGCGAGACACCAGTTCTTCCCTCTTCACCTGCTGCGCTTCCTGACCCGATACGCGCCGACCCGGCGTCGCGACCGGCACGCCGGCCTTCTGCTTGGGAGCCGTATTGGGCTTCGGCGGGTTGGCCTGTAGCTTCCGGAAGGCAATCGCATCCTTCATCACCGACATGAGCCGATGGTCGTAGGTGCGATTCAATTCCTCGTCGGTGAAGCCGTAGGTTTGCTTGCCGAATTTCAGGAAATCGCCATAAAACTCGTTGCGCTTCGCCTCGTCCCGCAGGTCGGGCATCGCGTCGAAGAGTTTCGTGCGCTGATCAGAAATGTACTGCTGCAAATTCTTCTGTTGCTCCTGGTGGCGCTGATGGTCCACCACTTGCTGCTGGTGCTGAATCTGCCTGATCTGGTTCACCTTCGCATTGTAGTCCGAGACGGTCCGGTCCCATGCCGCCTTCTCTTCGATGTAACGAAGAGGGTCGTTCGGGTCATAGGTCGGTTCGGCCGGTATCTGCGGAAGCGAGCTTTGCAGCGCGGCGATCGCATGCGGCGCAATCTGCTGGAATTGCTGGGCCTGTTGTGCCGTCTGGCTTGCGAGCTGCTGGAATGCCTGCTGTTGCCTGGCGAATTCCTCTTTGCCCTGGTCCAGACCGCGAAGATCGTCGATGCGCCGTTTCAACTCTCCGACAGTCCACTCGGTCCCGTCACGCAGACGGACCTTCGTGTTACCGTGAAGTTTTTCGAACTCGACAGATTGATCGACCTCGCCTTGATTCTCAGCCGGATCGCCCTCGGGCGCGCCGGGTTCGGCCTGCGTTTTATCCTCGACCTGTTCCGTTTCGCCGGTGTCGGCCATTGCAGCCGGGTTTTCCGACGTCTCGGATTTGTTGTCGGGTTGGGGCCGCTCTTCCGGTTTGGAAGAGATTTTGTCCAATAAATCCGCCGCGGCGGACATGGACAGGTTTTCGGGCACGGAAGCGCCCGCATCGCCGCCCGCAGGCGTGATGTTCTGTTCATCAGACATGGATTGCAGTTCCTGTTTCCACGGATAGGGAACGCCTATCGCGCGGGCGGACGCACCGCCTCGTGGATTTGCGTGTCGTGACGTGACACCCCCGATGCGCGGCGCGGGGCCGCGAATTCCTGCTTAACCCTTGGGCTTGCCCTGAAGGATGGCGATCTCAAGCCGCCCTTTCAAAAGCCGGATGACGTTGACGCATTCCAGATGGCGCTTGGCTTCGGCCTCGCCTGCCGGCGTATGCCATTTGGCGGCAACAGCCGCCTCGATCTCATCCCGTTCGATCTCAATGAGATAGGGATCGACGTCCTCGAGAATGCGACGCGCTTCGGAGGCGCGGAACTCCTTGGCGGAAACCATTATTTCTTCTTCGAATCCGGAACTGTCAGCAGCGGATTGGTGATTTTCGCCGTCTGGAGATTGTCGGGATAGAAGAGCGCGTTCGCGGCTGTCGGATCGGTCGGGATAGACCCATAATCCGAGAACACATAGGGCATTCGGTTTAGACCCTCAGTCTGTGCGCGCGCCTGTTGCAAGTAATTGGACCACGCATCTGGCGTGTTGCCATAGAAATTGCCGGTCGGAGCGACAGGAACCGGTTGCGTCGGTTGCTGTTGCGGTTGCGTGGGCGTCGGCGTGGTATTGACGAAGCCGGGGGGCGCGGCGCCATAGTGTGAACTGATCGTCTGCCCCGTGTCGCCCCCGCTGAACGTCGTCGTCGTATAGGTGCCGAAAGCGGGGTTGTTCGGATCGGGCTTGAAAAGACCGCCCTGAACGATGCCGGTTGACGGCTGGCCGGGCATCGGAACAACGTAGGAATCGTTGATCGGCACGTAACGGTATTTGCCGTTTGGATTGATCGCGGGATCGCTCATCGTTCCGACCTCATTGCGGGATTATGCCTGCCTGCTGATCGACCTGCCGGGCCAACGCATTGGCATTCTGATCCGTGTCCTTCGACGCCATGATCTGGGCAATGGCAAGTTTCACGGCGTTGTCCATCGCAGCCTTGTCCAATGTCGTCTGATTGGCGGCAGCGGCCTTCAGCCGGTCAACCTGTATTTGCGCGGCGGCCAATTGCTGTGCCATCTCGGCTTCACGCGCCGCCGCCTGCGCCTGAATGATCTTCACCTGGGCCTCAGCCTGCGATTTGTGGATTTCAGCCTGCGCGCGCGCCTGATTGGACTGGAACTCCGATTGTTGGATCTGCATGGCCGTATTGGCTTTAAGTTGCTCGATTTCCAGTTTCGGATCGGGCTTAGGCGGCTGGTTTTTCAGCAGCGCCTTCTGCTGTGCGATGTATTCGGGCGGGATCGTCGGGAAGAATGATTCCGGGTTCCTCACACCGCCGGCTTCCGCCATTTTCTGATAGGTATCCATCAGATGGCCGATGTCGCAGATGTCGTTAAAGGGGCCTCCCTGCTGGATAATCCCTTCCTGTTTGGCCGCGATGCCAGACAGGATGGCGAGATCGCGCTCCTTCGATCCAGTTCCAAGCCCGGTATCGATGGTGACATCCATATTCGGGTCCCAACCATCGGGATTGATCGTCACCAGTTTGCCGCGCAACCGAATGACCTTGCCGCGATCCTGATGCTTGACAATGAGGCGAAGAATGCAAGCGAAAATCCTGCGCATGCCACCGCATTCGGCGATGTTGCGGGCATACTCCTCGATTTTCGTATAAGCGGCCGATTGCGCCGCGTTGACAGCCGTGGCGGACTGGTTCTGCAGCGCATCCATATCGAGCGCCTGGCTGCGCTGTGAGATGCCCGTACGCCGTTCCGCAACCCCATCCATATAATCGATGACAGGCATGACGGCCTGTGCGATTGGATTTTCCTCAACTGGCTTTGGCGGCTGCTTGCCAGCCTTGATCCAGCGCACGCCGCCAAACGTCGGATTGATCAGTTCATCCGGGTTTAGAACCGATCCTTCCTCGGCATCATATTGCGGATTGAGCACCTTGTAAGTGTTGTCCGTCACGCCACGCAGGAACACCGTCTTGATGCGCTGGATATCCCCGACTTCCTCATAGAGACCATGGCCGCGCCAGCGATGCGGAACCGGCTCCGGAATGATATCGGAGAAGGGAAGATCGTCGCCCCATTCCTCGTTCGTCAGGATCGATCGTTCGCCCGAGATCCCCCCCATGACGACGCGGCGGCGCTCGGCAATCCCGTCGCCATCCTGATCCACAAGAATGTAGCATTCGTGGATCTCGACATATTCGGTCGCGGCATCCGCCGATCGGTCCGGCAGCCATGCCGATTTGTCCCGCGCGTTGCGGGCGGCTTGATCCGTCGTCGTCTGATAGGCCGGGATTGCGGCAACCTTGTCCTTGTCGTAGCCGTCCTTTACCAGATCGGAGCGCGTCCGCCGCTGGACATGGGCGCAAAACCGGCATGTCTCGTCAAGGATCGTCGCCGCGCGCTCCAGCAGGAATTCCTCCGGCGGGAGAGCCGCGATCTTCAACCTTCCCGTCGATTTGATGCGTTTGATCGTGAGATCGTGCAGCATTGGCGGGGGAGGAATAATCGCTTCGAGAACGGCAGGATCGACGCCCTGAAGGTTGATCCCACGCTGTGCGGCGATCTGCTGGATTTGCTCCGGCGTCGGCGGCTGATATTCGGGGTCCGGATAATCTTCCTGCTCCGTGACTTCCTCGACATCAGGATCAGCGAGAAGCGCTTGCAACTGGTCGTCGCTCAGCCCGGAATAGTCTTCTGTCGTGTATTCCGGCGTGCCGTCCCACCAATGCTTGAGGATGCCGTTGCCAAGCAGAAGCCCATCGGAAAACGCGGCTCGGAAATTGCGATAGCCGTCGCATTCGCGCATGACGACATAGTTCACCAGATCGCTCGCCTGGTCGGAGTATTCCTCATGAACATCGCGCGTCGGCTCATAGATGACGATGCGATCGGTCGAGAAGAACACGCGCATCAGGCCCGGTAGGATCATGCCGTGGATATCGGCGACATCCCGCGAAACGACCTTGGATCGATTCTTCCCCATCGGCGGGAGATCGACCTCGCCCTCCATGAAGCGAAGCGCCCAATCGCGATGCTCGGCGCGATCGGAACGATCGTATGCCTTCGCCTCATCGATCTGGATGCTGACGGCCGACGCGAGATCGGGGTCGGTCATCTTCTTGCGCCTGGATGCCATACGATGCCTTACTGCCCGCTGCCGCCGCCATATATTCGCAGCACGTCGTCAAGGGTCATCTCGCCTGGGGAAACGCTGTATTGCGCCGGATAATGACGCCGACCAAGTTCATTGGAATAACCGCCGACAGCCTGACCGCCCACGGTTGGTTGGGGATGGTCCGCGAAACGCACGGTTCCTTTGTCGCCGACACGCACGTATAGAGATCCGTTCGGACCATTCGGCATCTTGAAACGAACGTCCTCGCCTTGTTGCGCCATCTGCCCGGCGAAAGTCTGAGCATTTTGCATTTGGGGAGTGGCGGGAGGAGCCCCTTCCCCGCGCCAGTAATTCCACCGGTCTATGCTGTCTTTCAGTGACTGCTTGGCGGCATCGATGCGCTCTGGCGTGAGCTTGATGCGCGCCGGGTCCTTGCCGGCCGCCGCGTCCAAAAGCGCCCACCGGTAGCGGGCGCGCAGCCCCTTGCCGACTTTGCCCGCCATTTCGCCAACGCCCGGCATGACGCCAAGCCCTGCTATTGCCGCGTCAAGATAGTTCCCGTTGGCGAAATCCCGTCCAGCGTCATCAGCGCCTACCATGTCGCCGATAACCGGGACCATATCGACGACCGACTGCGTGTCGTTGCGCATCCTGTTGGCGATGTCGTCCAGCCCGATGGCGCTCGCCCCGTCATAGACCGCGTTGCCGATGCTTTCGCGCAGCGATGGCGAATAAGGCGCCATGACAGGATTGGCGGCTTGCCAAGCTGCAATCGCTTGGAGATCGCTTCCGGTCAAAGGCGCGAGCAGCGGATTACCCGTGTTCGGCGGAGATGCCAGAAGTGGGTTCATCCAATGCTCAGCCTTGAACCATCTCGGATTTTACGAATGATGGGGGGCCGTTAAAGCACCCAGCTCATATCGCGCTTTGGCAGCACGGCCCGCTTCGGCGTGCGCGCAAAGCGCAGCATCATCAGGGCGTAGCGGGACGATGAAATACAGTCGTCCATCTCCTTGACGACCTTGCCGTCCTTGCGATGATAGAGCTGGAATTCGCTCGTCCAATCCGTCAGGTTGCGGAAGACTTTCCAGCGACCGGTCTGCATCCTGTCCAGCATTTCGAAGAGTCCGGCCTCGACGCCGTTGCTGCCGTCCGAGAAAGTCGCTTTTTCCGGCAGCATATCGAGGCCCTGTTGCCGGTACTGGTCGGCCAACTGATTGCCGGAGCCCTTGTCATGCTGGAGGCCGTCATGTGGCCATGCCCATGGCAGATCGCCCCATGGCTTGATCGCCGCGGCATGGAAGATCGGCGTTGCTTCCCGCTGCCGGTAGCATTTCGTGACGTAGATCACGTCGGCATCGCGATCCCATGCCAGTTCAGTCGCCGCGAACGGATGATCCCAACCAAAGTCCATGCCGCCGATCCGGGGCCAGTGATCAGGCAGGGAAATCGCATCGCAGAGAATGCTTTCTTCGGGAACCGGGAATATCCTGCCGGACCCGAGCGACGGAATGCCTTTCGCTCTCGCCTCGCGTTCATGCGAGGGATAACTCGCGATGATCTTGGCGCGCTCTTCGGGAGAATAGTGCTCCGCATCATCGATCGTCATCGATGTGACGTTGCGCGCGCTCTTCCCCGCGTCGTCCGCCTTCGGCATGAGAAACCTGCACACGACGGTGGACATGCCGAGGAGAGGCGTGAACGTCATCTGCACGAATTGACCGCGCTGCCCGTTATTCGTCCGCGTCAGGCCTTCGCTGTAGATGTCTTCTGGCGGTTCCTCATCCAACCATACGCCATCGACCGTCGGCCCCTGCCATTTCTCGCGGCCCTTCTCGTAGGCCTTCAACGCAAGCGTGCTTGCCGATGCCTGGATATCGCCGCCCCCGCCCCATCGCACCACAACGCTATCCAGAAGGTTTGGAACGCCCATCGCCCGCGTGCGATCGAGGATGCAATCGGCGGGAATGAAACCCGTACCCCACTCTTCCTCTTTCGCTGGCGGGCCGACAAGAATACGTTGCGGATTGTCGCGCGTGCTCTCGCCCGTCACAGATCCCGCCCAAAGCAGCGGAGGAGCATCGAATATCGCTCCTTCCCACCAATCGGGATAGCGGCCCGTCAGATGGATCGCCCATTCAGCGCCGCCCGCAATCGTCTTCCCGAGCTGATTGCCGGCCATGAACAGCCGTTCGCTGAATTGAGCGCCGGCCGCATGAAACGCCTTCTGCTTGGCGTAGGGTTTGTAGAAGCGGAGACGGTTAGTGCGCTGTCGGCGCTCGATCTCCATTGCCAGCGCCGTTCTCTCCTTGAGCATCGAGGAAAGGTCGAATGGCGGAGTCGAGCTTGCGGATTCGTTCAACAAGCTGATCGTCGCTCATGTTGTCGAGTTGGTTGACATGGACGTTCATTTCTTTCGGCATGAGAGAGGCGACAACGCGAAGATAATCTTGCGGTCGCTTTTCAAGCACACGACGTATTGCAGCCGGTCCTTCAGCTTCCCATGATGCGAGAATGTCTTCTAGGAAGGCTTCACCGAGTTTGGCTCGCGCTCCCTTTGGCCTTCCGTTAGGGTTTCCTGATAAGCCCTGTAGGAACTGGCCCTTCTCGGAACGCTCCGCCATCACTTCCCCTTCGCGGCCTTCGCCTTGCGAATGACCGTCTTTGCCTGAGATGCGGTGATGCTGCCCTTTTTCTCGCTGTAACGAGCAAGACCAGGAGCAGCCTTGACGCGGCCGGGCGTGTTCAATGGGAATTTACCACCGGCAAGAGCGAACTTGCCACGTGCGGGCTTCTTAGCCATTGGAGGGGCCTTTCCAGCGAATGAAGCCGACCGGCTCCAAGCCATCGACGCGCATAATGCGATTGCCGTCCGCGTCGAGAAGGCCGCTGAATCGCGGCGTTTCATCCGGTTCATGGACCGTATGTGCCATGCCGATGTCGATCGCCTCTCCACTGAGTTGATCAGACCAGCGTGATTGTGTGATGTAGCGTTTTGGCATTTGCAAAAAAAATCTGAAATAATCAGATTTTCCCCTTGCAAGTCCGATTTAGTCGGATTATGTTAGGTTCACAAGCAAGGGAGACAGACATGAACGCCGCCACCGAAAAGCAGATCGCTTACCTCAACAGCCTGATCCGTAAGCTCCGCACCTCAACGCCGCGCAACATATTCGGCGGTAAGAAGGGCATCGCGGCATTCAAGGCGCAGGCCGAGATATTCGCCGCCGAGATCGAAGCCAAACTTCCGACGATGGGCAAGAACCAGGCTTCCGCCTATATCGGCGACCTGATCGCGATGACCCGCTAATTCAAACCGCACGCAACTCAAACAGAAGGAATGCCTACATGAACGCCAAGAAATACACCGTTTTCCCGACAATCGAGCACGGCAATATGGGCCTCGGGGAGGCGACCACGGAGACCGGTGCGCTTCGCATCCTGCGCAAGGAAATGGGCGATAAGGTGAAGGGCGTCCGGTTTGGGTGGGACAAGGAGCCGGGCACAACCGAGCGGGGCTTCGTGAACCGCTTCGGCTGGCACGCTGTCAAATGACCCTCGCAACTGTCGGAGAACGGAAGTCATCATGACCGCAGAAGAATTCAACCGTTGGCTTGCCGACATGCGCGCAAGCGGCCGCGCCCGCAATATTCAGGAAGCCGGGCGGTTAATCGGTCGCAAGCCCGACATGATGACGAAGTACCGCAAGCACGGCGCGGATCAGACCGTGGCTATGGCCTGCGCTGCCGCCTTGGCCGGCTTATCACCTTACACTGTCGATTGATCGAACGCGGCTTCAAAACTCAAAACGAATCAGGCCGCAAATCACTCACAATTTTCAGGAATGCGCCTTTCTCCCATTTCATCGGTCGTTTGTCAACATATGCACTACGCCTAGTGTCTGTTGTGCGCTGGATAGCTATCCGGCCTTCCGCCGCGTTTGCAGACCCCACATTTTCGCAAGGTCGGACAACGCCGTCTGGAGATTCTTCGAAAGCACCTTCTGACGCCAGCGATCATCAGTCAGATCGCTGAAATGCTTGCCTTCCCCGCAGATCGCCGAGACCAGGTTGAACTGGTATTGCTGGAGGCAATCGAAGCAGGCGCGGATTTTCCGGCCGGCATCGATCTGCTCATCCGTGATGTCCTGTGCGCCGCGGCCGCCATCAACAACTTCCTTTCCCGGATCGATCGCCGATGCGCCTTTGCCGCCCATGCGTTCCCATAGGGAGCGGAACCTGTCGGCGGCCTCCTTTTGCGCTCTGTCGAGGACGCCTCGATGCGCCAGGATTTCAATCGTGCTTTCGTGCAAATTGATCGTTTGATGCTGATAGCGGTTATTGGCTTTCGCGCCGTCATGATCACGCGACCATAGGGGATTTTCGATCTCCTTCTGTTCGATCCGCACTTTCGGCTTTTCCGCGACGATGGTTTCGACGGTGGAAAACCGATACCCGCAATCCCTGCATTTGCGGCGCCGGCGGATGGCTTCGCCTTCGCCATGCTCGCGCGTCTGAAGCACCGTTATGCGGTCAGACGCGCATTTTGGACAGCCAAGGATGCTCATGCGTTCACCCCTTCCCTCGTCTTGAACAGCCGTTCCGCCGCTGCCCGAGCTGAGCGGATGCGCTCGCCATAGCCTGTGATCGTCGAGTTCATATGCCGTTCCAGTTCCCGCAGAGCCGCGATTTCGGCCTGCTCCTTCGTCTCGAATGCAGCCGGTTTCGTTCCGTCCATCACAGGCTCATATCCGGCCTTATGAACGCGTCTCACGAAGCCGCGCCAGCAACCGTCGATGAACATCGCCTTGGCGTGGAAGTGGTTCATG
>Ga0164242_10000887_pt1 | contig 35553 bp, 41 predicted proteins | sample OricomgcompostMG_FD_108783 | JGI IMG/M metagenome (GOLD analysis project Ga0164242, IMG submission 108783) | Miracle-Growth compost microbial communities from Emeryville, California, USA - Original compost - Miracle growth compost (MG) ... | reverse complement strand
TGCGCCTACGCGAAGGCGATGGAAGACAAGATGGCCATGCCTACACTGTTCGACACGCTGGAAGCGGAGGAAGAGATGGCGGTGCCGGCGTGAACTATGGCTCAGTGTGCTCGGGCATCGAGGCCGCAACTGTCGCATGGCATCCGCTTGGCTGGAAGCCCGTCTTCTTTGCGGAGATTGATAAGTTTCCATCGCTGGTGCTGAAACATCATCATCCAGACGTCCCGAACGCTGGCGACTTTACCGCAATTCAAAAGGGAGATTATGACGCAATCGATGCTTTGGTCGCAGGAACACCTTGCCAGGATTTCTCAGTCGCCGGTCTCCGAGCTGGAATGGATGGCCAGCGTGGTCAACTCACAGTCGAGTATGCTCACCTTGCTCACCGCCTCGGGCCCAGATGGCTGGTCTGGGAGAACGTCCCCGGCGTGTTCAGCATTGACGGCGGCGAAGCCTTCGCTACCTTCCTCAGACTCCTCGCTGGTGTCACCGTCAAAGTCCCTGCCGGTGGATGGCAGAACAGCGGAGTCATCGCAGGCGCACCTGGTTCCTATGGACTTGCATTCAGGGTGCTTGACGCTCAGTACTGCGGAGTACCACAGCGGCGCCGTCGCGTCTTCGTTGTCGGATATCTTGGAGACTGGCGACGTGCCGCAGCGGTACTTTTTGAGCGGCAAAGCATGTCGGGGCATCCTGCGCCGCGCAGAGAAACGGGGCAAGGATTTACCCATGACCTTGCGCCTAGCCTTACAGGCAGTGGCAGGGGCACCGAGCGCACCGGCGAAAGCCGAGGGCAAGACCCCGTCGTCGCGGTTGAAGTCACGGGCACATTCTCGGCGAACAATGGCGGCGGAGGTCGATCAACATCCGTAGACGATGCTGCTGCTGGCCTCATGATTCCAGTTCAGTTTGCCAGCACTGGAGAAATTGCCCACTGCTTGAACGCGGGTGGCATGGGAAGGCAAGATTACGAGACCGAGATCAGTATCGTGACCGCTCCGCTCACCCGCAGCGCCTATGCCGACAATGAAGGCCGTGAGTCGCTCTTGGTGACGCATTCGCTACGTGGCGATGGCTTTGATGCCAGCGAAGACGGAACTGGTCGCGGTACGCCGATTGTGCCGGTTGCCTTTAGAGCGTGTGGCCAAGACGGCTTCACTCCTTCAGGGATATCGCCGCCAATCACAGCCACAGGCGGTGGTGGTTCCGGCGTTCCTACGATAGCGTTCGATTGCAAGGCTTCCGGTCGTAATGGCTTTAGTGTAGGTGAAGTATCGCCCACGCTCCGCGCTATGGGTAAGGCTGATAGTCACTCGAACGCCGGGGGACAGGTTGCGGTGGCAATCAGCGAAAACATCCGTGGCGAAGTAGTCGAAAGTGATGTAACCCATGCCCTGCAAACCCAAGGTGGCAAGCCAGGGCAAGGATATGCAGCCGTTCGCACTGGCATGGCAGTTCGTCGCCTGACAGCGCGTGAGTGTGAACGCCTGCAGGGATTCCCTGATGACTACACACTGATCCCGATGACTCGCAACGTCATCTCCGACAAAAAGCTGGATGCGGACTATGTGAAGTACATGCAGCGCACGGCGCGTATCAAATTCGCCGATGGGCGGGTGGTAGAAGGCGAAGTGCTGACACGGGAACAGTGCCGCAAGCTCGCCGCCGATGGGCCGCGCTACAAGGCTCTGGGCAACAGCATGGCAGTACCGGTGATGCGCTGGATAGGCGAACGCATAGACATGGTTGAGTCGCTGGCGGTGTCCGCATGACCTCACTTATTCAACTTCGCATACTGCTCGGTCGAGAGGATCAGCCACACGCCGCCCGGCCTACCCATGGCGATCTGGCGCTCAAGGTCGCCGCGGTATGCTTCCGATCGGTCTTCGCCCCAGCGCTCCTGCATCTCCAGAATCTTGTCGGCTGTAAGGAAAGTCAGTTTTCGCTTGAGCGCTGTCTTCAAGTCCGCTTCGAGGAAGCTGATCTGGTAGCCCTTGCGGCAGAGATAGTGCATGTAGACGCGATGGGTCGATGGCTTTCTTTTGTTCGGCATCGGGTCCATGAACCAGGTCATGACGGAATTGTAGGACGCAGCCCTGTGGAGGCGCTTTATGCCTAGAACGATTGAACTTACACCGGAAGAGGTGACGGCGCGCACGGTGCGCTGCGGGGATTGCCGCGCACCCTCTGGGACTGCCTGCCAGTCACTCAGCTGGAATAAGGGAATGCCGACCCTTGTACCGCGCCAGCATCATCCGCGGCGGCTGAAGTTTGCCAAGAAGTTAGCGAGAAAGGCTACATCATGAAGAATGGCCGACCGATATCGCCGGATACTGCGTATGCCAGAGAACTTGGCGTAAGTAAGCGCGTCGTCATCAATGCCGGTGGCGCTGACAGATTGAAGGCGCTAGAGCCTGAAGCCAGGGCGATCCTGATCAGCCCCTTCAAGTATGGCAAGAGCCGCACCGTGGCTGACGGCGGCCTGAAGGCGCGGGGTATGAAGCCTCGACAGCGTGGGCTGGTGACGCAGATGGAGAAGCAGGACGAGGAGAGACGGAGAACTGACTTCCTGATCCCTTCGCATGTCGATTTCGATGGACCAATGGAAGCACTGCTGAGCGATGAAGATATGCCTAAGGTTGAAGGGTTAGGTGAGTTCGATGAAGCGTGAGGCGATGGGTCACACGAAGATGAAGCGTCTCTGCCGACGCCTGGACATCGCACTATGGCAGGCGGTGGGGCTGATGGAGACCTTGTGGCACCTCACTGCCCGGGAAGCACCGCGCGGAGACATTGGCAAGCTGTCGAATGAGGATATCGCCCTTGGCATCGACTACCGTGGTAACGAGGACACCCTGATCGAGGCGCTGATTCTCTCAGGATGGCTCGACAAGAGTGATAACTATAGGCTTCTGATCCACGACTGGGATCAGCATGCAGACGATGCCGTTCATATGCGGCTCGCACGCGCATGCGAGTTCTTTTGCTCGGGGAGTGCGCCAAAATATGCACGGCTTACCGGAAAAGATCGGGAACGTGCGCATGAGTTTTACACTACGTGCGCACAAAATAATATCTCATGCACACCACCAGAGCCAGAGCCTGTACCAGAGCCAGAGCCTGTACCAGAGCCAGAGCCAAGTACACTTGCGCTCACCTCTGCCGAGGTTCCCGCTGGCGGTGTCTTCGAGCTTCCGCTTCCGGGAAAGCAAGGGGAATGGCAGGTGCCGGAGGCGCTTTACCGGGAGATGGTGGCACTTTACCCCGACGTGGGCGTGATGGAGCAACTGGCGAAGATGCGCGGGTGGCTTTTGACCAATAATCGAAAAACCCCGCGCGGATTGCCTAAATTCATCAACAACTGGCTGGCTCGAACGCAGGATGATCTTCGAAAACACGGAGGAAACAGCAATGGCAGGAGTACAGGAAATCCAGACAAGGCGGAGCGCAACCGAGCGACTGTTCAGCGGGTGCTGGCAAGCTACCAGCGGGACGAAGAGACCCCCGAGTCACGCGGAGGCTCTGACGAGCGCGCTGACGATGCTGGCGGACGCGCTGGACCGGGACTTGCCGAAGGGCGACGGCCTGAAGGTCCATCTCGCGGTGCTCGAGGGGATGAGCCAGGAGGAGTGCGTCCGCGCGTTGAGCCGGAGCGCGGAACAAAGCAACTTTTTCCCGACGCCACACGAACTGCGGCGGCTCAGTGGCCGAGTTGATGGCCGTCCGACTGACCCCAGCCGTGAACCAATCGCGGCGCTGCAAGGGATCTTTTCCGCTATGCGCCAGTTCGGGCCGGAGCTGAAGCCGATTCCAGGCAAGATCATCCGCGACAAGGACGAGCAGGGGTTTGTGCTGTTGAAGCCGGAACGGGCTGCCGATGTGCATCCGGCTGGATTCAGCGATCAGGTTGAGGCGGCGATTGTCTTGATGGGTCTGGGAAGCCGTGAAGCAGGTTTGCTGGCGATCGCGCGGCATCCCTCGGTAAGCCGCGATCTCGAAGCATCGCAGTGGGCTGGAAGGACCGCGCAGGATATTGAGCAGCGCTGGGTGCGCGCCTATTTGAGTGCGCATGATTCGTCTTGCTAGACGGAATATATGTCGATGGCTTTTTGCAGCGATCGCAGCAGCGGTAATAGGTCGGCGGGAGGAGGATCAATCCATGTGATGCGGCCAACTATCTCATCTCGGAGTGCAAGCGTCACTCCTTCGGCCATCTCCTCGTCGAGAATCATGCCGATGAAACGAGGGGATGCGAGATGGATGACGTATTCGCGCTGCTCGTCGGGATCGGCGGCGATGAGCCATTCGTCGGGGTATCCCTGCGCGATGGCTGGACGAGCGCCGAGCTGCGCGGCCACGGCGGGAGGAATAGGGACATCTCCGGAGGACCAGCGGCGGACGGTGCGAGGATTTACGCCGAGAGAGAGAGCCAACTTGGTTTGCCAGCCCTCTCCGAAGCGAGCGATACAGATAGCGCGGAATTCTTCAATGCGCATACGTGACCTCCATGAGTGAATCGAATGTGTAAAAGACGGCGGGTCTGATAACCTCTTCCGTCATCGTGTAGCCCTTTTTGACATAAGCAGCAGAGTGGCATTCAATCGCGCTGCCATCGGGCGAAACCATTCGATAGATCGTTTTGCCGAAGTCATCGTGCAGGAAGTCTTGCCATCGGCAAAAAGCAACCGCGAGTCTGTCGGCCTCTTGCCCATCGAATCCCCGCAGGTACCAATTGCAGGAGCGGATTCCTTGGCCCCAGTGATCAGCGAGACGATAGACGCCAAATTTGTTGTTCCAGTATTGCGAGCCAGAGGGTGACATAAAATCAGCAGGGCGCTGTGGGAGATGCGCAAGGTGAACTTCGCGCCATACGGCGCGGGTGGACTCGTGAAAATCGTGCCAAGTTGCCGGACCCCATTCAGTTTCGTGCATCTGCTGGCGAATATGGCGAATTGCATGGCGAACGCGGGAGCTGCGCTGGTTAGCGTTTTGGAGGATTTCGATTGCGGCGGTGAGAGATTGCTTGGTGGCCATTGTGACCTTCCTTTGAGCGGTGGGCCTAACTTCGCCCTTCCGATGAATTAATACTAGGGCAATATGTCCTAGTTGTCGAGAAGTATTTTTAGATATTTTTGCGTGAATAATGAAATGCCACTCTGCGCTATGGTGCTCTCACAAGGAGACTACCGGTGAGTGAATTTCATGAAGAGCAGTGCAATACCGCTTACGAGAGAGAATCGATCCGGCTGCTTCGCCTAATCGTACGAAATCAGGAGATCATCATGGCAGACATCGACACCCTCAACAGCGAAGTCGCGGAAGTAGCGGCCGACGAAGCATCCATCGCCAATGACCTTGGCAAGATCATCGCGGACTTTCAGGCAGCCGAGACAGCACTGGCCGCTGAGCAGTCCATCAACCTCGCCGGCCCCATTGCCGCATTGCAGGCGCTCCACGCCAAATTGCAGGCGGATGATGCCAGCATCGTAGCTGCGGATCCGACGACCACCGGAACCACGGGAGGCGATGCCCCGGCACCTTCCAGTGAGCCGACGGAAGCACCGGCAACCTAAGTTTGGGAACCCGGCGGCTAACCCAGCGCCGGGCATTTTTACCCCTTTGGTAATATTCTTTGGAGGGGTGGGGGTGGCTCGCAGTTGAGAGCGCACCGAAAAATTACTGGACTGCACCAGAAGTTGTGCTACAGTCATAATCGATCCACCACAGATGTACTCCTCACCCAGCCCGGAACTCTCCGGAAGCGATAACCAGACAAGATGTGTGAATCCAAACGTACCTTGGCCCCAATGAGCCAGGAGTAGCGCTGTACGAGGGAAGCCACTCGTGAACTGGCTAGGTGTTAGAAATCGATTGGTTGAAGGCGGAGCTTTCCCTATCGGTTCGGTATCACAACACACAATTGTTTTCCTGGAGACCCTGAATGCTTGCAAAACCATCTGCCAAGTTCAAGCGGCCGTGCATCCATGTGACCCTGGCTCATAAGCCCTACGAGCGCCGATCTGTGGCTATTGTGCCAATGTCGGAGGCGGCACAGATGAACCCCCGAGAAGAGCCGACTCTGCGGAATGAGGGTAGAGGATATTCCTACTGGACGCGCAGCCGTGTTGTTGAGGCAGTCCGCAGGGGCGAGATGCGTTGGCTGGATCGGTTCCACAACATGGCGACGTTTACGACTGCGGCTGGGGGAACGTGGCAGAAGACGCAGAGCGGACCGGTGGCGACGATGCAGATGCGAGTGGGAGCCAAGGGACGGTATGTGCCGGTGGCGCAGCGTGAGCCGGAGTTGAATCTCGGGTTGGCGTACGCATGATCATCCGCGACTCTAAGGGTTTCATTCTCAAGACGTTAACCGTGGACTTTATGGGCGGAAATATCGTGCTTGAGGGTTGGCGTGACCCTTACATCAACGATTGGCGCGGTATCGTTCGCGACTGCGTGAGGCGAGATATGATTCTGGTGCTGCAGAACTTCACATTCTCGAAAATGGCATACGCCTGATATGCCCGCAGCCTACCTTTTGGCGAAGTCGGAGGCTCCGGCGCATTTCTGCGGGAAGGTCTTGTACCTGAGCCGCCATGAAGCGCTGCGATCCATGAAGAAGCAGAAGCGCGATATTGGCGTGGTTGCCATGGGATCGGGCCGGTTTCACCCATATCGGTGCTCAACCTGCCGAGGATGGCACCTGGGCCATTCTAAATAAGCGGGAGGTTGAATCATGGTTGATGTAATTGAGATCAGAAAGGCTATCGAGTCCAATCTGCCAGAAGGATGGATTTTAGAGCAAGGACCAGATTCTGAGATGTTCTGGCCGCGGATCCTTGGCGGAAGGTTTTGTGGGATCAAAGATGTACTGATAACCCATGAAGGCTGGATCGGCGCTATAACCATCAAGGAAAATGAGTCTCTTCAAGATATCGCTCAGCATACTCTCGATACTGTCGAGAAAATAAAGACTTTTCGTTCAAATCATCCTAGTCGTCTCCAGTGCGATGACGATAAATGCGATTGTCGCAGGACTCTAAAGCCGACATTGTCGCAGACGGCAGTCTGATGCCGACGATGGCGTTTGACACTCCGAAGTCTTCGATGACCAGCCGGGTGGCTTACAGCCCTGAGGATAAAGTGCTCAGCCTTACCTTCCGCACGGGTGGAACGCATCACTTTGCCGAGGTACCGGTGCATCACTATCACGGACTGCACAGTGCCGAGTCGACCGGGAAGTACTACCATGCGCACATCAAGGACAAGTTCAAGGCGGCCAAATGACACAGCGAATTAGAATATCCGGGCCAATACATGGAGCATGGCCGGAAGTAAAGGATGGCTTATATACCGGCAAATATCGCCACTTCGTGAAGGACGGCGACACTGTGATTAAGGTAAGTAAGTCCGAATGGAAGCAGGCCCTTCCAGCGAAGGAGGCGAAATCATGAAGCCTGCGAAGAATGCTTCGCCTTATATCCATGCGCGGTACCAAACCTATCTGCGTTCACGGACACTAGGTGGCAGAGCGAGCACCGCATGGTGGACGCTGCAACATCTTCTCTTTACCGGATATGTTCCGGGTACAGCACGGCGCTACTTTGCGAGCCAGAGTCAGCCAAGCGATAACTGGCCATTCGCTATATGGCGGAGAACCAGCCATAGCCTCGTGGCAAGAGTTCTGAGGTGTCTCTGATGACGGTTTCTAAATCCCCTCGACCGCTCTGGAACGACTATGACGACGATCCCGACGAGAACTATCGCTCGATTGATGATCAAGTGCAGATGCGCGCCCGGGCGAAGCGTCTGGAGGACTGCGAACTTCCCGAGGGTTTTCGGCTGGTAACGCCTCGGCCTCGGCAGTTCTGGATGGATCACCAGTTGATGTGGGGATTCCAACTTGCGTGGTCGGGCGTGCATGTCGAGTATATGTTTGTGGCCCGGTATTACCCCACAGTGTGCGACGAGCACCAACTGAACTGGGCGCTGGATGAGTTTACCGGCGAGCTGATAGCGGCGGGGATGCCGGTGGGGGAATCGAGCAAACCGATGGCTCCGGTGTTGATGATGCCGGCGATTGTGGCTGAATCGAGGCCTGGCCTGTGAAGGCGCTGGTTTGGCTCTGCCTTTTAGAGTTTTGGGTTGTGATGACGTTGGTGGGTGTATGGCTTATGAAGAAGTAGCCATCAGGAACAACTGGCCGAGGCTGGAGAGAATACAGCGAAGAGAGCAGAAACGGTTCCTTCGCAGCAAGGGTGTAAGGCCTGCAAAGAAGCAGTGGGTCATCTGCGTAGAGACGACTGCGATTGAGATTCCGGCATGGGCGCAGACGAAGGCTGACAAGCGATTCACGATCGACAATCACCGGGTTTGGTTCCGTGGCCGTAACAGCGGGCGAGCGAAGATCCTCGAGCGGCAGGATCGGCAGGCTGGCGGTAAGCCTGAATTGACGGCGGTGGAGTGGAGGTTATGCCCGGTGTGCAAGCGGGTGCTGTTGAGCCTCGAGGCCTCGGCGCGCAGGCGACTGGATGAGAGTTCTAAGTTGGGCAGAGAGATAGGCTGCTCGAGTGAGTGTGGCAATACCCAGGAGGAACACCATGGCAGATGAAATAGGCATCACTGAAGCACAGGCAGAGGCTGCGAAGGATCGACTCTACACAGCGTTGGGGGAGGAGAAGCAAACGCCACACCCATATGAGCATGACGACGCTCTCAATGACCGTCTCTACAACGTAAGCCGCAAGGTAGACAAGATTCTGCATCGCGAGCCGGTTGAGAACCATGCGGCCATCCTCGGCATGATTCAGGTTTCTACGCAGCGGCGGATGCATGAGCATCAGGCCAAGCAGCAGCAGGCTCAAGCAGCGGAAGCCGCCGAGGCGCGCCGCCGCGCGCAGTTCGGACCTAACTAGGAGAGCGATGACGATAAAGCGTATTGTATGGCGAGGATTAGCGCGGCTGGCATTTGGGCTACTCGTTCTCTCGCTCGCCGCACAAGGTCAATACGCAACTCTTTCGGGTTCGCTCCAATCCTCGAACGGGATGCCCGCGTCGAACTATATCCTCAGTTTCACGCCGAGCCAGATGGGATACATCTCCGGCACCGGCATTATGGTCAATTCCGCGACCTACTGCGCGACCTCGACCGATGGCTCTGTTGTCGGTATACCAAACCCCTTGCAAGCGCCGTCGGTGACGGTGGGCTTTACTGGCACGCTTCCACCGGCCAACTATTACGTCAAGATCGGATTTTACGATGCCAGCGGCAGCCTGACCCTTGTCTCTCCTGAGACGGTCATCCAGCTCAATTCCACCGGTCAGCTCATCGTGGCCTCTCCTTCGAGCGGTATGCCTGCTGGTGCGGTGGGGATGAAGGTCTACGTCTCGACGTCGACCAATGCCGAGACGCTGCAGGGCCAGACTACCGGCTCTGCGGCCTTCATCCAATCGGTGCCGCTGACCTCCGGCGCGGCTGTACCCTCGAGCAATACGACCATCTGCAAGCAGGTGGCGAATGATGCGATCTGGCCGACGGGAACGGGCTATACGGTTGCGCTGACCGATCCGAGCGGAAATACGCTGCCGGGCTATCCGATGATGTGGCAGTTGATGGGGCCGAACACGACCATCAACCTTTCGAACGGTCTGCCTTACTATCACGGCACCGTCTACTTTCCGACGCCTATCCTTGCATCGCCGCTGAACCATGCTGGCCAGTCGATTGCCGGGCCATTGAGTTTGTCCGGCTACAACATGACGGGCGTTGGCGCCATCGGGGTGGGGACGAATCTACCGGCTTGGCCGATCGATGTCGAGAACGGATTCATCAACTCCAATCTCGGCTACCTCGCCAATGGCAATGCAGGAACGGCTGGACAATGTCTGGCTTCGGGCGGAACATCCGGACCCGATACCTGGATCAACTGCCTGACTTCGGTAACGAGCTTTTATCAATTGGTTCAGCAGGCGGGAACCTCGAAGACGCAGCGGAATGCCACAAACTTCCTCGCTCCGTTCACTGTTACCGACAATGGCGGTAACAACTCGAGCGATATCGGTCTGGCAAACAGCGGCGTCACAGCGGGCACCTATACTGATGCGACGATTAGCGTCGATGCATTGGGCCGCATTCTCTCCGCAGCGAGCGGCGGCGGTGGAACAGGTTCGCTGACCGGCAATGGCTACTGGACCTTCCCCGGTGGGCTGATGGTCGAATGGATGACCAGTGCGACGGACTTTCCGGCAAGCGGTAGGCTTGCGGCGACAGAGACCTGGCCGACTCCTTTTCCCCATGCCTGCTTTGTGGTGACGACAACGGCGCGGCCTGACACGACGATTACTGCGGACTATCAGGGCTATGGCATCTTCGTGAACCCTGGAGACTGCAAGACGTCGGTGAACATTTATGGCGAAGTGGGAAGCGACACCACAGCCGATTCCAACTACCATGCGCTACTCGTCGCAATCGGGTACTAACCCACAAACAAGGAGCCTCAAATGAAACGTAGAATCCTGTCTATCCTCGCGCTCGTCGGCATGCTTACGGCTCCGGCGGCCTTCGCGCAGTCTTCCACGCACAGCCCGTTCCAGCAGCCGCAATACTTTGCGGTGGACTACGGGCAGTGGAGCATTCAGGGGCAATCCCCCAACACGTATTTGTTTAGCCCCGGTGGTCTTTGCAATGGATCGGCGAGCGGTTCGCAGTTCTTCACGTTCGCGACCAATGCTCCGGTATTGATTTCGGATGCCACTCCTTCCAACAGCGAAGTGGTTACGCCCTCTTCGGTGACGAATACGGGGAGCCAGTGCGGCTTTTCCGCGTCTCCTGCGAACAACCATTACAGCTTTCAGGTCAAGTCGGGAACGGCCGGATTGCAGGAGTCGTTGAACGCGCTGGCTGTGACTACGACGGCCTATCCGGCGACAATAGTGCTGGATCGCAACTGGTTTACGCAGGCAGGGAGTGTGCCTGGAACGACCCCATCGGCGATTATTGGTGCGGCCAAGGGCAATACTCATGCCCTCCTTGAAGACGTCACCACTGCCGGTCCCACCTTCTATGTTTGGAATGGAACGGCCTATTCAAGTTCGACCGGGACATGGGTCAATACGAAGCCGACGGCGACCGCCGGTGCGGGAGCAGGAACGTCTCCTACTATCTCTGACGCTGGAACAGCGCTCGTAGGCTCTGTGGCTCTGACTGCCGGCACCGCAACCACGACAGGCACATTATTCACACTGGCATGGACATCTTCGCAATTCCATGCTGCACCCACGGGTTGCACGGTGAAATCTACCGGGGCCAATGTGTATTCAACTTTCACATCGGCAACCAGCTTCTCGAGCACAGCGCTGCTTACGGTGACAGTAGCGACTACACCGCCGACAGCATCGACCGCCTACGCTTTCTCCTACAACTGCTACTAACCCTTCTCTCTGCCAAGAGATTCCTCAGCGGGCACCCTTTGCGGGGTGTCCTTCTTTTTTGCCTTCGGAGCTTGAATGAAACGAATGCTTGCGATCATCGGCCTGGCGCTGGGTATGACGGCACAACTCTGTGCTGTGCAGCCATCCGGAGGACCGGCCAATATCGCTGGAACGCTCTATGCCAGCAACTTTGCGACCTGGAGTGTGCCGCAGGGGAATAATGGGCCATTTTCATGGTCATCGCCGCAGACATGCACCAATGCTTCTTCCGGCGGCGTGGACTTTCAGCCATTCGTTGTAGGAAGCCCCATCCGTATTGTGGACAACGGGACTCCGGTAAACAGCGAGATCGTCACGCCGACAGCCGTGAATATTACGGGTTCCGGTTGCACGATCACGGTGAATCCATCTCACCAGCACTATAGCTTTTACCTCACTACGGCGACCGCAGGCCTTCAGGATGCGATCAACTACGCTAATCAATCGCTTGGAGCCGCTACACCTGCTGCAGTAGTTATTCTGACACCGGCATGGGCGCAGCTCGGCGGAACGACGGCGATGATTACGTCGGCCATTGGAAACTCGCGGGTAACGATTGTCGATCAGCGGACATCGATCAGCGCGCCTTATATATGGGACGGTACAAAGTATGTCTTCACGCCCTACGGCGGCGGCGCTAATCCTGCCCCTCCGCAATATGCGGTGCAGTTTGCGGGTCCATCCGCTACCGCGTTCAATGCGGATTCTACCTTTAGCTTCAACACATCGACCCATGGGCTGTCGGCTTATCTGACGAATGGAGGATTCAACAGCGATGTGGCGGCTACAGGCGGAGGCAATAATGGGATTGCGAATCTGATCGCAGGGCCCTGCGTGGGTGCTGGATGCGCCATCGCACGTCCCCAAACCTCGACCGACACGGAGACGATCCAGACAGCGCTGAACAGCGCAGGCGATTACACCCACGCGCTCGACAATAAATATGGCGTAGCGGCAAATTACTTCTTGAACGCCGGGCAGAACGGTGGCCCTACGTTTCGCGAGGCGAATCCGACCACTTGCATGTGGAGCGACACGGTTATCACCTTCCCCAACAACTTGAACTGCAAGCCGGTCTATCACATCATCGCGGTTCCGAGTCGATACCAGCAAGGTGCTTCTATCGTGAGCGTGGCCGATAAGACCAACCTTTACAAGCTCTCGCGCTCTATCTCTCAGGTACGGGGAAGCACCCTGTTTTGCTACTCTATCGGCGATTGCGCGGGTGACTACCAGTACATCTACTATCGCGGCGGATCGGTTGCGTTGAGCGACGAGGGAACAGAAGGGAAAGTCCTCGAAATGGTCGAGCAGAACCCTCCTGCCGGTGTGGTGACGGTGGGCGGAGCAAATGCAACCATGGTGACAAGCAACTTCACCAGCGGAGCCGGGTTGCAAGGCGACGGTTATTACCTTCTCGACACGTCGCAGCTGGTTACGTCGGGCAATCTACTTAGCTGCACCACCGGCTCAGGCAGATTACTGAACTCTTGCACCACCAGCGATACACACGCGGTCTCGACTGCCTACGGAGTAACGACAGCGGCTTGTGGGACCTATACAGCCCGCAATGCTCCCGCCAGCGCCACCTGCACGATCAACGTTACTTCGGGGGCCTTTACCGCAAATGCGGGAGACACTGTATGCGTTGGCGATTATCAGTATCCCGAACAGGCGGCAATTACGGCGGTCGGCTCAGGCGCCATCACGGTGGCGCTGACCTATGCGCATGTCACAGGCACGCCGATCTATCAAGGCGGTTTGTGCGGAGAAAAGCTGGTGATGGGGAACGGACTCACCAACCCGGTCGTAGGGCCGCAGTACAACATGACCACCTATGTCATTGCCGGATCGCGTACCAGCACGTCGCTCGACTACATCATCGTGGCTAATGCAGGGCAGGTCGGCAATGTTGCCATCACTCTTCCAACGATGCCGGTTGTGAGCCTGGGCACGATTACTCGCGCCTCGAACGTGGTGTCGGTTGCGAACTCCACACCCAATACTGCGTTTGCCTACAACAATTATGTCGCTCCGTCAGGAGCAGCCATCACGGTCTCCGGCGCGACGCCGAGCGACCTGAATGGTACCGTCACAGGCATCACGGTGACGCCTGTGACGATTAGCTGGGCGCAGACAGGTTCAAACGAAACCGGCAGCGGCGGCACGCTTTCCGTGACGGGCTTGAATAACTATTTTGCTTATTGCGGAGCGGAGACGGTCTTCGACGCGGGCGTCACGATGGGCGCGTCCTCTACGACAACCGTGCCGATACAGAGCGGGAAATTGCAGCTTGAGGCCAACAATTGCAACTGGACGGTGGGTGATAGCGTGGTGCAGCCGAATCACTACGCCAATCCGGTCATCGCGCATCGAACTATTCTTTCCGGTTTCAGTGGCCTGAACGGAGAGCAGCACATCGCCAATCAGACGACGGCTGGAGGGCAGGCTTATTCCGGCACGATCTACAACAATTATGGGTCGGGGGACGCGCTTTCGAGCTTTGTGGGCTATGGCGGCACCATCCGTCCTCACCAGCAAATGTACGCGTTAGATGTGGAGTCCAATCTCTACACGCTTAAATATGCGCCGGTAAATTTTGGCTATCTCTTCAGCATCGGCTGCCCACCGGAGGGGTGCCTCACCACAAGCTATCCCTATGATCTTTTTCGTCTGTCGGGGCTGAGCGGAACATCGCTATTCACATACAGTCCGTCGGTTAATACTTTCTCGATCACCAATGCTCCCTTGACGGATAACTCCTCTATTAGTGCGGGCACGGCAATCGGAGTTTCCGCGGGAACGGCGCACGCGCCGGGAACTTCCGGCCTTGGCGGATTCTTGACTCCGGTCGGACCCGGCAATTCCAGCGGCTACAACACGCTGGTCATCGGCAATGGCACCGTAGGAGATTCGACCGGGACATTCGGCGCGAACAATATTTATGGAGCGCATTTGTATGCTGGCTCGGCTATTCCGCCTGCCTTTTCCGTCTACCAGCACGGTACCTCGGGTTCCACGACCTACACCTATGCCTGTACCTCGGTCGCGGCAAACGGCGAATCTCCAGCCAGCACCGCAACCATCACAACCGGCAATGCCACCCTATCGGCGACGAACTATATCGAGGTGGCGTGCTTCGGCGTGCCGGGGGCGCAGAGCCTCAATATCTACCGCACCGTGGGCGGCGCGACGCAAGGCAAGATCGCAAATGTTCCGAACGGCAATGGGAATTTCCCCGACGCATCGAATTTTGACGACACGGGCATTGCCGGAGACGGCACTTCGCCGCCTGGGACGAATACCACGGGAAGTTTCACCGGATACGGGCCGACCTCGGCGTTTACGATTGGAGGCTCGCCGATCTGCACGCTGGCAACCGGCTGCGGAACCAGTATGGTCTATCCCGGCGCGGGCGTTCCGGTTTCGACGGGAACAGCGTGGGGAACCTCGATTCCAGCGGCAAACATTCCGCTGCTGCCTGCGAACAACATCTTCACCGGGGCGTTCGAACAATTCTGGAATGCAGTCTTGACCCCACCATCTGGCTCAGGCACTTATAGTAGTGGCCAGCTTTCCTTTGCGGGGCAGTACAACAACGGTACCAGTGGAATCCCGGATCAGTGGAATATAGCGAACATCATTGGCTCAGGGACCACTCCGCCCAGCACGCTCACCTTTACCCATTCAGGTACGCCGGGCACAGTTCTGGTGTCATTCCCGACGACGATCCAGTTGGGCGGGATCACCGGATCGACGCAGTGCCTTCAGGTCGATACGACCGGAGTGGTGAGCGGAACCGCTTGCTCCGGCGGCGGCTTTATTACATCGCTGACGACGACAGGTACCAGCGGACCGGCCACGGTGACGGGGGGCGTCCTGAATATCCCGCAGTATGCGGGCGGAAGCAGCGGATTCCCGATCACGCTTGGATCGACCTCGATCGCCGCGAGCAGTACGACGACCTCAGTGTCAGGATTGACGATAGACGGCGTCAGCCCGACGACGATGGGCTATGTGGACTTCACCAGCTCCGGCCAGACACAGTTGAATGCGAAGGTGACGCATACCGCCGGCGCACTGACCGCCAATCAACTGGTCATCGGCAACGGCTCCGGCGATGTAACAGTCGATCCCGACGCGGCGACGGACGGCGCGGGAAACCTGACCGTGACCAGCGTGACGACCACCGGCTCGGGCGGTTCGGGCGGCGGATACTCCGGAGCGGAGGGTACGGCCATCTCCGGGGCTTCGGGACGCGATGCGATCTGGGCGGATTCCACCGACCACCGCTTCAGGATGAACAATAACAATGGCGGCGCGACGGACGTTGTCGGCATGTCCGACCTCGCTTCGTCCTCTGCGTTCGGTGTGGTCAAGGTAGACGGAACGACGATTACCGCGTCCGGCGGCGTTATCAGTGCTACCGGCGGAAGCGGCATCGCCAACACAACGGCCACGGTGGGAACGACGGCTGTCGCGGCCAACACCTGCACCAGCGCGACGACGGTGACCATGACGGGCGTTGCGACAACCTCGGTGTTCATCTTCACTCCGAATGCGGACGTCTCCGCAGTTACCGGATGGGGAGCGAATGGCGGACTGACGGTTGTGGCATGGCCTACGGCGAACACGCTGAACTACAAGGTGTGCAACCAGACGGCTTCGAGCATCACGCCGGGCGCTTCGGTGACGTTCAATGTGGGGGCACGATGATTGGGCTTCTACTTTTACTATTCGCGCAGTTCACCGTGCCGATGCACACCGGGGCGACAGCGGTAGCTCCGGCAACCGGCATCGCCTATGTCACGACATGCGACTCAGGCGGAAGCGGTGTAACCAGCGATTCTTGTACTGTCACAGGGGTTCCTGCTGGGAGCACGATCTTGTTCATGGCCACAGGATCAAGCGCGGCTGTATCCGGGACCGACTCCGCAGGCGGAACTGTCAGCCAGATCGGGACAAATCAAACATGGGATGTTGGCAGCGAAGTTGCCAATCTTTGGTATGTTGCCAATGCCTCTGCCGGTACCCACACGCTGACAGCCCATTTTGCCGGATCTGTCAACTTTACCCGCTTTCAGGTGATGGTGTTTTCGGGAGCGAATACATCGTCTCCCATTGATACTTCGGCGATCGCAGCCGGCAGCGGCACGGCGGCCAGCAGCGGAAACATGACGACCGCCAATGCGAATGAGATGCTGGTCGGATTTATCGTTGGTGCGTCCGCGACAGGAATTACGCCTGGTTCACCGCCGACCTTCATCCTTGTCCAGGCCGGCACTGGTGTTTATTTTGCTGCGGAATATGCCATTGCGGGCACGACAGGAAGCTATGCGGCGACGGCTGGACTTACGCCCTCAGTGCAGTGGGTAGTACTAACGGCGGCGCTCAAACAATGAAGAAACTACTCATCAGCGTTTTGTTTTTGCTAATTTGCTCTCCTGCGTTCGCGACGACATGGTATATACGACTTGATGGTGGAACGCAGACGCAATGCACGGGGCAAACGAACGCTCCATACCCAGGCAGCGGTTCAGCGCAACCTTGCGCCTTCAACCATCCCTTCTATCTGCTCAATCAAAGCACCTTCGCATGGATCATATCGGGTGGCGACACCATACAGTTTGAAGACCTTGGTCCTTACTACATCGGACAGCAGCAAGGAGCGGTAGGGACTTACTGGAACTTCTGCGGCTCCAATCATTTCGATTGTCACTTTCCTTCCACTGGTATTCCGGCCGGAACGGCATCCAACCCGACGCGGTTCCTCGGACTGAACGCTGGCCATTGCAGCAGCGGAGGTCTGCCTTCTGGTACCACAACTCTTTCAGGAATCAATGGCGTTTTCTGGGTATTCACGCTGCAAAACTCTTCTTATGTAGATATGGAGTGCATCGATATCACCCAGAAAGACACCTGCACCACGCTCGTCAATCAAGGCAATACTATTACCAACACCTCAATGGCAGGTGGCATAGCAACCTATTCTTATACCCTTGGTGGAAATGACATCACGATCCATGTAGGGGAGTTTGTAAATATATCTGGTACTACGAACGGCGGAGGCGTCTTCAACGTTACAGACAGGCAGATCACATCCGTTACGGGTACGAGTTCAGGAACATTCACCATTGCCGGATTTACAGGAAGTGTAGCGTCTGCCGCCGATACTGGGACCCAGGCATTTTATGGGCACTGTACAAGCGGATATAACTACGCTGGTAACGGTTTGGTTCTCTCCTATCTTGCAGGCAGTCAAGGTCCGAGCAATGCTACGCTCAAGGACATTGCCGTACATGGAATAGGCGGCGCTGGTGTTCTTGGCGGCAAGATGAACACTTCTCCAACCGATGTGTTCACGGCATCTGACATCTACATTGCCGGGAACGGTACGGTCGGCTGGACCTCTGACAGCGGGGGATGCACGACCAACTGTGAAGCACAAGGAACGATGAACTTAGACCATATCACGTCTATCTGGAACGGGTGCGTCGAAGTCCAGCCGGATGGAGGAGCCATTGGGAGTAACGGCTACAACTACTGCGTCGATCAACAGTGGGACCCTAACGGCAATGGTGACGGACTGGTGATGATACCCAGTTTCGGCACATGGAACTGGACGCACATCTACACGGCCTACAATGCGCAGGACGGCTTCGATGGTCTTCACATTGGAGATGATCCGGATAATCTTCCAGACGTAAATTTGAGTTACATCTACTCTATCGGCAACGAAGGACAATCGATAAAAGGCGGCGGAAAGAACGTAACAGTAACTAACAGCGTCGGCATTGCTAACTGCAACGTTTTTGCGACGGATTCAAACTTTCCTTTGAATCCTCCCGGTTGGAATACCTTTGTCGGGCTTACCTGCCGTGCCAATGATGCAATGGCTTTCTCGTTTAGGGACGGAGACACGCTGACATTGGAATATATAACCAACATTGGGGAGCAGAACGTCTCTTGGGACATGGCGAACGCCAATTGCACAACTAATTGCATCGTCACATTCAAGAACAACACGACGATGGGCTTTATTGGACCCTCTGGAGAGGTTGGAGGAATCAATTTTGGAGGCCCGGACTCATTCGCCAATGCCTCATCGTCAATCACGAACAATGCTTGGTGGCACATAGGATCTTCGCAGAACACATGCCCTTCACAGCATACGTATGAGACGGCTTATGTCTGCACCGACCCGCAATTTGTGAATGAATCGAACGTCAATACTGTGAATCCCATGCTGACTTCTGGTAGTTCACTAATTGAAAAGGGCGTAGCAATACCAGGCATCACGACCGATTATGCAGGAAATGTACGACCTGATCCTCCGAGCATAGGAGCCTATGAGTTTAAATCGAACCCATCAACGGCGGCGATCTTTAGCGGGACAGTGATGTTCTCGGGAGAGGTGAAATTTTGAATAGGCCACCGCCGATGACGAAGATCTGGAGAGTGATATCGGCGCTGTACACGACTACAGCCTTGTGCGGAGCGATAACCCTTTCCTACTGCACAAGCGATTTCGTCTATGCGCAGACTCAGACGCCCACAGAATCCTATTCAGTCCAGTCGAGGATGGATCAGATTGAACGACATATCGACACCACTGATAGCCGTGTCAACGATCTGAGCGATAAGGTCTCACTGATTCAAGGAGTTGGAACCGGCATCCTTGGACTGCTCGGGGCTCTGCAATTGCTTGGATTGATAACGGCAGCAAAAGCCTCGAAGGAGTGAGGCCAAGGAGACTCCATGAACGCGATACCGAAGTTTCTCGCAAACCATTCCATCTCAGCCAAGACGGTTGCATCCGCCTGGGCTTTTGTGACTGCGCTGTTTTATATCAGCCCGCAGTTTCATGATTACATCCTCGCTGCCTATAACGGACTACCCAAAGGCATCCACGGATTCGTCGCTGGCGTTGCTATTCCAGCGCTGATCTTCTGGCGAACACAGAAGCGAACGACGGTGACGGCAGAAGTATCACCGGGCCAAAGCGCAACCGCAGAGGCTACGGCGGTCGCGACAACCACAGATCAGAAGTAAAGCAAGCACCAACCCACAACGAAGGAGTAATACCACCATGAAGATTAGAAGCTTCATTCGCAGCAGTGCGCTTGCAGGAGTAGTTGCAGCGCTCTCGATCAGTATCGTCGCCGTTCCGCTCACCGGTTGCACGCAGGCCGATGTGCAGAAGGCCGTAGCGCTCGTGCAGGCAGAGCTTCCCACCGCCATTGCTCTCGTCGGCGATGTTGCGCCCATCATCATCGCCTTCGCCGGGCCTCAGGGTGGAGCAAGCACCCCGATCCAGCAGTCCATCTCGACGGTGCAGTCCGACCTCGCTGAGTTGCAGACGCTTTGCGCGTCGTATACCTCGGCGCCTTCGTCGAGCATCTATGCCAGCATCCTCAAGGTGGTGGACGATCTCGTGACGCAGGGTGATGGCGCACTTCTGGCCGCCGCGCAGATCAAAGACCCGGCGACCCAGCAGAAGGCCACTGTCATCCTCGGGTCGCTCTCGGCGGTGCTGCATATCCTCGATGGCTACGTGCAGGCTACGCAGTCCGCATCGCAGGTAAAGGCTACCGCAGCTGCACGCACTGTCAAACTGAATGCAGTTCGCGCCTACTGGTCGCCCTCCGATAAGAAGGGCATCGAGCAGGCGGCTGGCGTTCCGTTCAATACGGCCTATGCTCATGCCGTGACGATGGGCTTCTAATGAAGCACATCCTGAACGTCATCAAGGATGCATTCGACCCGCGCGATCGTTCGGTAGCTCCGAACCGCGCGGGTTCGAGCGTGCAGGTGAGTTTGCGCCACGAGGTCGCTTACATCAAGGACCAGGGGCAGGCCGGGAGTTGCACGGCCCATGCCGGGACGGAGTTGATGGAGCTTCTCTATCGGACGCAGGTGTCAAAACTGGCGACTCACGTCGACGTGAATACGCTGCGGTTTTCGCCGCTGTTCCTCTATGCGAGAGAGCGGATTGCCGAGGGCTCATTCACCCAGGATGCCGGTGCAGACTCGCGGACGATCTTTCAGGTGCTATCGCAACAGGGATGCTGCCTTGAAGCCGAGGATGCTTACTCTGACCGCAACCTCTTCGTGTTGCCCACTGCCGCTCAGGTCTCCGAGGCCGAAGCCTACAAGATTGGCTCATATCACCGCATCTGGGACGTGGAGACGGCAAAGACTGTGTTGGTCTCCGGCTACACGTTTACGGTGGGGATGCCGGTGTTTTCGCAGATGGAGAGCGATGAGGCGTTGGCGACTGGATTTATTCGAGTGCCGACTGCTGGGCAGAGCAATATCGGCGGCCATGAGATGCACATTATTGGCGCGGACGATTCGAAACAGGTCTTCGGCGAGATGGGTGCCTTCGAGGTGCAGAACTCTTGGGGCCCGGACTGGGGCGATCACGGATTCTGCTGGATACCGTATCGCTATTTTGCGGTGGAGCGCGACTGGGACTTTTGGATGGCTCACTTCGGTAAGCCATGGGTAGCGAAAGGAAACTAATGTCGATGACCATCACCATTTCAATGACGCCCGCGGAGTTCGACAAGGCGCAGATTGCGCTTGATTCCGCTGCAGGAGTTTCGCATACGGGCGACGAGAAGAGCGGCACTGTTCATAGTCCGCAGTTGGATTTCAACTACACCTTCGATGGTGCCAACTTTGCGATGGATATCACCGGAAGGCATGGCCTCGAAACTAAGATCGCCTCGGCCGACCAGATTAAAGCTCGCATCAAGAAGCTCTTGAATAACGAAGGAGACTGATATGCCAAGTGGATTCAACGGAACACGACAGATTATCGACATCCCCGGCGACGACGGCACATTTCTCGCCATCCTCGCAACTGGCCCAGTGCGAAAGGTTACGGTGCAGGAGAGTGTAACGACAGCGGCTGGCGCGGCCAACGTATTGCAGGGCCAACTCGACTACCTGATTCCGAATGACAACACCGCTGCCGGGTTCACGCAGAAGCTTTCGGCCATCGGCGCCAATGATGAGACTTCGCAGGGGGAGATTGTTCCGGCTGAATTCGACCTTGGCGATGACTTTGGCGACCACGGGCCTTTGGGGTCGATGATCGGTCATGGGCCGCAGACGCTTGGCATGGGAATGCCACCTACGGCTGCGACGACACTGTGCAAGGTGCGCTCCGGCACCGCAACCGCAACTAGCATTCTGGTCACTCAATACTACTAATGCCGAAACTACCCTGGGTTTCCCGCGAACTCTATGAGCGCGCGGTTGAGGACTTGCGCAAGTCTGAGGCTGAGCGCAAAGAGCTCCTCGACCGGCTGTTGTCCGCGAGCGGTGTCGCTCCGCTACAGGTTCTGGCCGAGATGCTGCCCGATCCGAAGTCGGCAGAGGCCGAAGAGATGGTCGATAAGACAACAGGTTCACTCTCCATTGCTGCAATACGCCAGATGGCGCAGGACGCCGCATTCAAGCGGGCTGGAAGGACGGTCTGATGCAGGATACGCAGATGATTGACGCGGCGACCGCTCCGAACGAGAAGCAACCGGCGATCAGTACCGACAACCCGTTGACGATGCCGCCTGAAGAGCAGCAGGCCATGCTCGGGGTGACTCCAGAGGACAAGGATAAGCTAGTCCAGACGATCACTGCCTATCGCACCCAGTGGGCCCCCGATAGAATCCTCCGCTTCGCCACCTGGCAGAAGAATGGGATGTTCTATCGCGGCACGCAGATTGTGGCATGGGACCCGCAGTCGCAAAACTACTTCGATGCCGTCGCATGGTTCCGTCAGGAAGGCAAAGCTGCTGCCGGGCAGGAGATCGGGGCGGAGAAGTACATCAACAACATCACGCAGATGCTTGGTACCGGGTTTGTGGGCACGATGTCGCGCGGTGTACCCCCAACGGTCATTCGGCCCGCCAACGCGCAGGTTCTCGCCGATGTGACCACAGCGAAGGCCGCGCAGGATGCCATCACTATCATCGAGCGCGAGAACCATATCCACGAACTGGTTCGCGAGCAGAATACGCTGCTTTATCTCTATGGCGTGTACTTCAAGTACACCCGGTTCGTGCTCGATGGGAACCGCTATGGATGGGACGAAGATCCGGTCTATGGCCAGATTCAGGTAACGAAGCCTGATCGGATGCGCTGCAAGAACTGCGGCACCGAGACTCCGCTGGCTGGTATGACTGGGCCGGAGTGCTCCGGCTGCGGCAACAAGATGGACCCCGGCAGTTTCTGGCCGGCGGAGACGACGACCGAGATCGGCTTCCAGGGGATGAAAAAGTCTCCCAAGGGTATGGTGCGCTGGACGGTGCATGGGCCGATGGAGATCGATGTCGATCCCAATGCGAAGTCGTTGCTGGATACGCCGCTGCTGGTCAAGGATGTCGAGATTGATATTGGCGAAGCGCGTGCGACATTCCCGGCGATTCAGCAGAAAATTCAGCCCGGACAGGATTCTCCGACCACGCCGAATGCCAGCTATGAGCGGCTGCTGAGAAATAACCAGTACTCGTATGGCATGTATCAGACCTCCGACACCGAGAATCAGCGGACAACTTACTCCGAGGCATGGTTGACACCGCGGGCTTACTGGCGGCTGGGCGACAAGGAGTTTGCGGAACGCATGCTCGCTATCGGCCCGGACGGTTTGATGATCTCCATGGTTGGGCCGGATGTCGTCGATATCCGTAAGGCTGTGCTCATCAAAGACTGGTCGGCGTGCAAGCTGCACCAGACGTTCGGGATGTACTCGCCATCGATCGCCGACAATGTCGTTCCGTTCAACGAGCGGTTCAACGATACGATGCAGCGTATCGACGATCACATCCAGCGCTGCTCGGCGGGCATGATTCTGGCGGATGCTTCGAGGCTCGATCGCAAGCAACTCGCGGGCAAGGTGATGGAGTCCGGGGTTCTCAACTTCGTCTCGACCAAGATGAATGGGCAGAAGGTAGCGCTAAGCGATATGCTGCACCAGTTTCAGTTCCAGATCGACCAGAACATCATGTCGTACCCGAATATGCTGCTGAACTTCGCCGAGTTGATCTCGGGAGTGACGCCGCAGACCTTTGGGGCTGGAACGCAGGAGGGAATCGAGACGGCCAAAGGGCAAGCGCAGGCGTTGAGCACCGCGCAGGGGCGTCTGAACATCTTCTTCGACAACGAGAAGGAAGAGCACAGCGTTGCCGCGCAGAACGCCATTGAATGCCTGCAGGCGAACATGACGGAGGACATCTACGACGTCATCCAGGAACAGGGCTCGGAGTTCCGCAACAACTATGTGCACCTGAGCGAGATGCAGGGGAGGGTCAAGATATTCCCCGACCTCGATCAGGGCTTGCCGCAGTCGCCTGAGGAGATTCGTCAGACGTTTCAGGACCTCATCAAACAAGCCTCTGAGGGATCAGAGATTGCGAAGGCTGTACTCGACGAGGTTCCGAACCAGCAGATGGCGATGGCCTCGATCGGCACTCCTGACATGGTTATCCCAGGCTACGCGCAGCAGGCGAAGACGGAGCAGGACATCAACACTCTGATGGCGAATGGACCTATCTCTGTGACTGATCCGCAGACGGGTGCGGTGACGCAGCAGTTGCCAGCGACACCAGTGATGTGGGCGACCGATTACGGCATCCTCGATAAGACGGTGAAGCTGTTCCTGCAGAAGAACGATGACTTCCGCAAGAAGAATCCCCAGGGCTGGGCGCAGGTGCTTCAGTACCAGGCGATGGCGCGGGATATGGAGATGCAGGAAGGCATCGAGAAGATGCAGCGGATGCAGAAGGTACACGCCGCCGGTGCGCCGCCGTCTCCCGAGCAGAACCCGACTGTGCAAGCCGCGCAGGAAGAGTTGCTGAAGGATGCTCAGGGCGAGGTCCAGCGGTTGCAGCAGCTTTCGCAGATGCCGCCGCTGGGGCAGAACGGATCTATCGCCGGTCAGGTGTCGGCGGCTGGAAAAATTCTGGACACAGCACTGAAGGCAACAAAGCAAGCAGCGTAATCCAGAAACACGGAGAAACCCATGAGCAAGCAGCATCGTGATTTTGTTACCTATGTGCGGAACGGCGTGGAGATCAATGCTCTCGTCGCCTTTTCGCATGACGTCTACACCCCGGCAACCCAGACTGAGGAAGCAAAGACCGTCGAGCATCTGACGCTGGTCTACCTTGATCCTGCGTCGGCTACCAACAGCATCCAGACCGGCGAGCAGCTTCGCGGCAGCATCAAGACGGAATTCTCAGTTCCTCCTTTGATTGATGGGTTGGTAAACGGGTGGAAAGAAGCCATCGAAGACTATGTATCCGACGATTCGGAGAAGGATGCTCAGATCGTGAGCCTTCAGAAGCAGGTCGAAGAGTTGGGCGCTTCGCTGAAGGATGCCGACGCTGCCAAAACAGAGATTGAGGCTGAGTTGGTCGAAGCAAACGCCAAGGTTGCAGCGCTGACACCACAGGCTTCCACCGACACTCCACCTGCACCAGCCGAGTAGCCCTCCCTCGTAATACCAAAGCAGCAAGGCCGCCTCTTACGGGGCGGCCATTTCATTTTGAGGTCATACCATGCCTGAAACACCCGTAGCTACACCCGCCGCCGCTCCTGTTGCAACGCCCACCGCTTCCGCCACGTCCGTCTCTACCCCGGCATCCACACCTGTCAGCACCCCTTCCGCTACACCTGGCAATGAAGGCACCGTTGCAACCACGCCCGCCGCCAGTGAGGGAATTACTGCTACTTCCGTCGATAATGCCGCTGCCGCCACCGCAGAGAAACCCGGCAAGCCAGAGCGCGCTGCTTACGGCGACGACATTGAGAAGTTTCTGAAAGACACCTATGCATGGGAGGAAGCAAACCCGGACGGCACTGAACTCGTAACCGGCGATGAGATTCCCGTCGAGGCTGGGACGGAAGAGAAACCCGTCGAGAAGACGCCCGAAGAGATCGCCGCCGAGGAAGCGGCCAAGGCTGAAGAGAAGCCAGCGGATAAAACCGCTGAAGTTGAAGCGCCAACGCCGGAAGGTTTGTCGAAGATACTCGAAGCCAATCCCGGTCTGAAAGAAGCACTCGAAGCGGCACCGGAGGCTAAGGGAGCCATCTATGCGATGGCGCGGCAGAACGCGAAGGCCGCACCCATTCTTGAGCTTGTCCCAAACGTTGAGGCGGCTAAGTTCGCCGTCGATAACGCTAACCAGTTTGTTGGACTGAAGACGGCGTTTCAGCTTTCGGACTCTCCCGAGAAGATGAAGGACGCTGCCGGAATGTTCCTCGAGCAGTTCCAGATTGTCGACGACAAGGGAGCGCCGATCCTTGATGCCAAGGGCAACCCGACCTACGGCGATGATCTTCCGCTGTTTGTCAGCGAGATCAAGAACCGCGATACCGATGTGCGCATTGCCGACCTGAAGGAGCGTATCGAGGCGGCCCAGTATGCAACGCCTGAGGGTAAGGAGAACGACGAGCAGCTGCTTGCGGCCTATGAGTTCATCCAGGCTGCAGAAGCTGCCGACCCCAGCGACCTCGATAAGCCCGACCTCTCCCAGATGACCCCTGAAGCAAAGGCCTACTTCGAGAAGAAGGAAAAGGAGTTGAACGAGGAGAAAGAGCGCCTCGGCATCAAGGACAAAAACCTGACCGAAAAGCAGCGAGTTGAGACGCGCGCGAAGTATGACACCAAGTATCGCGAGCAGTTCGGTGCATCGAGCGGTAAGTTCCTGACGAACTATCTCAAGCAGAAAGAGACTGACGGCGTCGCCATTCCTCATTACCTGTTGACAATGAAGGACCCGAAGACGGGACACTCTGTCTTTGCGCTCCAGGTCTTCAACCGGCTCAACGCGAAGCTGGACGGCTTGGCCCACGTCAAATCTCACTCTGCGACCTTGCAGATGAATGCCTTGAACGATCAAGCCCTTGAGGCGCGAGTGAAGTTTGGGCAGGAGCAGATTGACGAGCATCTACCGGGCATCATTGATGACCTGCTGAAGGAAGCTGGCGTCAGCATGGCCGAGGATGCCCAGAAAAAGATTGCGGCGCGGGATGGAAAGCGCAGCGATGCAAGGGTGGAACCTGCCGCTGGTGGGGCGGTGACACCCAAAGGAATGTCGTCGGAGCAGTTGTATGCGAAGGCGAAAGAGAATGTGCTCGCAGCGGCCAAGGGAGCCTATATGAGTCCCGAGGAGTTGATGCGCAAGAGCTTGATTGAAAGAGACCGGCTGGAGATGCAGCGATAGAGAACTCTTCCCACCGTGTATCCGGCTACCGGGGCCGTCAGGGACAAATGGAGTTCAACAGCAAAGCACAAAAGCCCCCACAGGCCGCGCACGCATGACAGCGTGAGGCGAAACCACGGGAAGTACCATACACGGCTGCCCATTACACGGCGGCAAGGACAATCTCATGCCAGAACCAAATTATGGCGCGGCGGCACAGCAGACGGTGCTGATGCTGCAGAAGGTGAACAAGGATGTCCAGTTGGTCGAGTCTCTCGACACTGGGCTTGACAAGATGTTTTCGTCGGTTGGGCCCGGCGACGAGATCGGTTTGCAGAACTATCGTCTTCCGCTCCAGATGGAGACGGGCTTCGTCGGCGGTTACTACAACCCTGACGGCGGCACGTATCCCCAGGGCGCAGCGGCTCAGTACGACCAGATGATTCTGGCACCCCAGCCGATCATCCTGGCCGGCACGGTGACTGAGTTGGCGCGACGCATCTCGAAGGCAGGCATGGACGTGACCGCCAAGAACTGGGTTGCGAAGATGATCTCCGACGCGAAGAAGAAAGCCTCGCACTTCCGCAATGCCTATCTTCAGGGCTACAACAACGGCTTGCTGGCCACGGTCGACGCAAGCTATGCGGGCGGCACCACGGTACCGCTGGCTGCGGCTCCGTTTGGCGGTCGTCTCATCAACCGCGGCGACATCCTTCAGGCCACCGATGCGAACTTCAACGTGATCGGCACCGTGCAGGTGCTCGATATCACGAAGAACGGTATCGGCACCCCGGATGTGATGACGATCGACAACAACCCCGGTCTTGCGATCGGCTATCAGTTCATTCCGTTCGGTCTTGCTTCCGGCAATCCCATCGGACTGAACGGCCTGCAGTATCTCGTCAGCCCTGCGGTGACAGGTGAACTGTGCGGCATCGCTCGCGCAAATAGCTATGTGCAGGCCCCGGCGTTCAACGCTAACGGAGCCTTCCTGACCAATGCCGGCACGGAGATCTTCCTTGCTCGCATGGAGCAGGCTCTCGGTGCGGACCGCTTCGCTTCGGGCTCCGCCAACAACAAGTGGTACGGGCATCAGGCGCAGTGGACTTCGGTGAAGATCCTCGGCTTCGGCAAGATGACGTACTTCTCGCAGGACGGCAAGACGCAGGACTTCGATATCGCGGGGAACACCAAGGGCAAGCGCATGCTGGCCGGTTGCGAGTTCACCTCCGATTCGATGGCCTCCATCTCCAGCCTGTACTTCCTCGACAAGAGCACTCTGAAGCGGGTCCGTTATCCCGACTCGGAGAAGTTCCTGCCGGGTCCGCTTGAGGGGATGTTCTGGCCGCGCATTGCCGGTGGGCTGTGGTCCTCGCAGTCGGACATCCTGTATCAGGATTCGACGAACTACACCGTCAACAACCCCTGGGCGAACGGCGTGTACTTCGGCCTGTCGATCCAGCCCGGCTTCAGCAACTAAACCAACCGGGATACAGGGCGGGCGGGGACTCCAATCCTCGCCCGCTTTTACTTTGAGGTACCCGATGCAGATTGACGCAGCAGATCGCAGGACTCCATCCGCAGTACGTAAAGAGTTGGCAAGGTTTGGCGGCCTCAACCCATATCAGCGCGCTAACTGGCGCATTGTGCTGGCAGAGGACCGGAAAGAGCTTCGCGGCGGAGTCTTCACGACGATGCCGAGCGGCGATGTAAAGACGATCGAACTTGAACCCGTGATGCGCAACGGCAAGCGGGTTTATATCCAGCACATTCGCGAAGTGAAGCCGGAGAAGGTAGAGACCGGGTTTCACGAGGTTCCGAAGTACCCCTGTCAGGGATGGATTCTTGAGCGCTGGTTTCCCGCAAGTAAAAAGGGGATGACAAAGACCGAGTGGGAGTCAGTCAAGTCATCGGATGGAAGCACGCCGATGATGGGTCCATTTCCGGTCGAGGGATTCTACTTTATGCTTGCCGGGCCGTTCAGCCGGATTCCGGAGATGCAGGACCTTAAGAACGCAATCTCGATGCATATTCGCGCTGAGGAAGAAAACCCCAGCAACTATCAACAGATGCTGCTCAACGAAATCAATGAAGAGCAGGAAGAGCGGGAGCGGGCCTACAACAAGGTCGTCTCCGATCTCGCGCACTTTTATGAGTCCGAGGTGGAACCCGTCCTCAAGGGTTCGAGCTTGGAAGCGTCCCGCATCCGTCAGGAGCTCGGCGAGATGATGGGCGACCGCAGTCATCAGGCAATCCAGTAATACAAATCGATTTACCCAAGGAGAAGCACCCATGGCAGAAATAGCTACCAATACCGGAATCGCTACACTCGCCCCTGAAGCGCGGGCAATGATCCAAGAGGTCTATAACGGCGATGCAATGAAGAAACTCGCACTACAGCGCAGGTCTGCCTATGAGGCGCTTGAGGCGACCGGGCAGATCAAGCCCTGCACGGTTATCAACTTCAACCCGGTGCAGCTCCGAGTCGATGACGGCCATGTGCCATGGACGATACCGGCGTGCACGGACAAGAGTGCAAAGCGCATCAAGTATATCCACGAGGGGAAGACGTATGTCGGCTCCTACTTCACGGTGCGCGAGCCTGCCTTTGTGGCCTGGATTCGCGACGTGAAGAAGCCTGCTGACGAGGGCGGCAACCCCACAGCGGAGTACGATCCGAAGTTTATTCTTCCCATCGAACTGGCCGACCAGTTCAACATCGAATACAACACGCCCGAGAAACAGAACCTCATGGGCGGCGTTCTGGTCTTCGAGGGCGACGTCCATGTATTTACGAAGGGCAAGAGCACCACACTGCGGGTCCCAAAGTACAAGACGCTTTCGGATCGGACGCGGTCTTATTTCACCGAAGATGTCGATCTGGCTGAATTAGTGAAGCGGACGCTCGACACGCAGAAGGCAAACTGCCAGGCCGTCATACAGAAGGGTGATGAGTTCGACCAGGACGACAACGAGCGGAAAAACATTACGCCGCCGATGCGGGCATGGGCGCAGTTCTCGCTCGATATGGGTTGGAAGCAGGTCGCGCCGCGGTGGATGAATGCGACGCTCGACTCGGATGAGTCGTGCAAGGGTTGTGGCAGGGGCAAGAAGAAGACGGGTGCTCATTTCTGCGAGTGTGGTCGTCCCTACGATGCCTATGCGGCCTTCATGGCGGGAGAGAACGTGCCGGAGAGCTATTTGTTCGCGCTGAAGGATAAGCAGCTTGAAGACGTGATGACCGAGATGAATCGGCGTGATGCCCTGAAGGCCAAGTTCAGGCCGAAGGCGTAGGAGGCTGTCATCGACAACACACTGAAAAGCGTCAAAGCGAAGGTGCGCTCTCTGGTCGGTGACCCTATGGGTGACTTTACGACCGATGCGTATCTTACCCCGCTCATCAATCAGGTCTATGAGGATCAGACCACGCAGCTCATGGCTGATACCGATAGCTCGTTTGATGAGTGGGTCTTTGATGTTCCCGGTGTGCCGCCGGGGACAACGAACCTTATTCCATGGCAATCCGCGCAGATGCCGACAGTCGGAGGGGGGACTGTGAATGGTCCGCTCTACGGCCTGGTCAATCCGATTGTGGTCGAGTGGAAACTTGGGGGCCAGCCCGATATCTACTATGTCGAGGCTGACCGCACCGGCAAGATTCCGAACATCTCGCCCGCAGCCCCGTTTCCGCCATATGCGGTGCAGTGGGAGTGGAGAGGTTATGGCATCTACCTGACCCCGGTGGGATACACGATCGATATGCGGGTACGGGGCGAGTTTTCGCCGCCGACACTGGTCAAGGATACCGACATCCTTGTAGTACATCCGCGAATGGGGACGGCGACGGCATACGGCGTTGGTGCGCTGATCGGCGTGGAGCGCAACAACCAGAACTTCGTCACGAACTATACCGGCGAAGCGGAGAAGGTGCTCGAAAACATCTCCAACATGCTGACTAAGGGTGAGCAGGGAACGACGACACGCATCGGCAGGCTGGGCGGGCGCGGCAGAGGGCGCGGCTACTACGGCAGCAGCATCGGATAGGCTTCATCAACTCAGAACGATCAAAGGAGATCGGCAATGGCAAACAAAGTAAATCTCACGGCACTGAAGGTCATCGAGAACGCAAACGACAACAAACTCTTCGTCAAGGCCGCGCCTGCCGACAATGTCTATGTCGAAGGCGGCGTAGCGCTGAACCTTGCGCCGGGCAATATCGCCGATCCCAACTCGTTGGGCGTGATCGGGCCTTCGCAGGTTCCGGCAGTGAACCCAGGCATCTTCTCGGAGTCGATGGGCGGCTACTATGCAGCGGTGGTTCCGACGACTGGCGGCCTCGGCGGGTACAAGCTGCAGTACTTCGCGCCCGGCGGTGCGGAGATCGGTGCTGGCGCTTATAACGCAGCCATTCTAAATGGGACGTTGATTTTAGAGATACCTTACGAGTCCTAAGGGGCGTAAAATAGGGGGCATCAACATAAACGAGTCTTAGGAGGACTCGCCTAATGAATGACCTGAGTGAACAGGCCACGATGCCCCCGCCCACAACTATACCGTATGGATTCTGCCATTGCGGTTGCGGAACACAAACCTCCATTGCGCCAAAGAACAACTATCGAAATGGATCGGTCAAAGGACAACCGCGGCGGTTTATTCATGGCCATAACGCTTATAAGCCGCGTGGAGAAAGCCGCACAGTCTCAATTGATGGAGTTGAATACCGCACCATTCCTCTGACAAAAGGACAGGAGTCGATTGTTGACTTAGAGGACTTTGAACGATTATCCGCATATATGTGGTATGCCCAGAAGAACGAAACCCAGACCGGCTTCTACGCTCTACGAACTGAGACTGTCGGCGGGGTAACTAGGAAGATATCCATGCACCGACAGATTCTCGGTAATGATAATTACCCCGAGATAGATCACCGAAATGGAAATGGATTGCACAACTGGAAAAGCAATCTTCGTCGAGCGACACACGTCCAGAACTGCATGAACGTGGGAGCCAAGAAAACTAATACGAGTGGCTTCTACGGAGTTTCGCGCCACGGTAACAAATGGCGCGGGGAGATAAGGTTTCAGGGATTGAGAATCAATGTCGGTTCGTTTGCTCAAGCATCGATTGCTGGTGCTGCCGTAGCTCAAAAAGCAAGAGAACTCCGCGGAGAATTCGCGCGGACATAGGGAAAAAGAATTGGTTCACGAAAGCCTCCTTCGGGAGGCTTTTCTATTGGAGGTGTATCACGGCTACCTTTGCGGGCACCAAGACCGAGTTTGCGCGGTTTCTCGGTTATATGGACGAAGACGATCCGACAAATCTTCCGGCTGGGGTAGCCTCGCTTGCTCGCAACACCGACTACACCTACACCTCGGCCAAGACCCGGGCCGGAATCAACCAGACCATGCAGGGCGTCAACAAAAGCCCGATCTCGGGACTATTCGGTCTGATCTATACACCGGAGAGCGACGCCGCTACGGATGTGATGTTCCAGTTGCCGGTAATCTTCGACTTCATGGGCGCGCTCCAGTACGAGTCTCCGCTGGGCACTGGCCGCATGAACCGGTTCGCATACAGCAGCCTCTTCACGCCGCCGCAGAACGCGCATATGCTCGGCTCGCAGGCCTACAACCGGGGATACTTTAGTTTCTCCGACCTTATCAATCCCATCTCAAACTGCGGCGTGCTCGACCTCAAGACGAAGAACATCGATCCCTATGGCCAGAAGCCTTTTGGATGGGCATGGATTGCGAATACGCAGTGCCTCGTCGGGGAGATGGCGACGCCATCGCAAATTCAGAATGGATCGACGGTCTCGGTGGGCAATGGGCACACCTACCGTTGCATCCAGGCGGGAACGACGGGAGCCAATCAGCCGAACTGGCCGCTGACCGAGAATGCAACCGTCGATGACGGCAGCGTGATCTGGGAAGAGTACACGATGGTTCTGGCGAACCGCATCCCGCAGCCAGCGCCACCGGCATTGACTCGTAACCCCGGAGCGGGAACTTTTCCAGCGGGCGAAGATGTCTACATCCTGCTGACGCTGCTGAACCCGCAGGGCGAGACGATTGCCTCAGCCGCTTCGGTGCTGGTGAACACGAATCTTGATGATGCGGTGAATGTGGCTATTCCCGCGCTGGTGAGTTTCCCGGGCTGGGTGCGTGGGCTGGCAGCGCCGTACAACCTGTTGAGCGCGAATGTCTACGAGATGAACGTTGCAACGGGCTCGGAGCCGCCGCCGCTGACGGAGTATCAGAAGGTTGGCAACTACGCTCTGGGCACGACGGCGACGGTGACGACTGCGGCATCCTCCGGAATCAATCCTCCGACACGAAACGGCGCGCGCATCACGCCGGGCATGGTGCCGAATCCAGTTGTCTCACCGGCACTGACGCGGGATGGAGGGGCGGGAGCATTCCCTGTCGGACGCGATGTATGGGTCGCGCAGACTTACACCAATGCGACCGGAGAGACGGAGCTTGGACCGCCTACCTCCATCCTCGACACGCAGGTGAACGATGCCATTCAGGTGGCCGTCATCGGATTGACTGGATACACGCTGACCGGCGTCAACATTTATGAAGCTGACGTTCCAACCGGGGCTGACCAGCCTGATCCGACGCAGTTTGCGCTGGTAGGAAGTTTCCAACCTGGGGCAACGGCGACGATTACGGCGAGCGCATCGGGGAACCCTCCACCGCTTTCGAACACGACTGGCGTAGGCGGCAACATCGTCATGGACACGCCCGATGGCGGCCTGAACGCTACGCAGGGATATCGTTATGCGGTTCCCGCCTTCCAGAACCGCAACGGCTCGATCAGCGGTGTGACCTCCGGCGCGGTGGTGCAGTACATTGTCGATGAAGATGGATGGGAGCTTGCCGTCTTCAATGTCGCAGTGGGGCCACTCAATGTATCGAAGCGCCTGATAGGGTTTGCCGTGGCCGATGGCGTACCGGCGGGGCCGTTCGGTTATCTCAGTCAGTCGCAGATCTCAGACGGCATCCAGGTCTTGCAGACGGTCATCAACGATAACGTCACAACGCAAACGATGGTGAACTTCACCGATGATCAACTGCTGGCGGCAATCGCGTCCGGCGATCAACTCACCAGCTACTTCGATACGATCTGGCCGCTGCCTTGCGTCGATCTCTACTACTCGCCTTCGACCAACCGATTCTTCCAGACCGGAGTGCCGGGCTTCGCGTCGAGCCATCTGGTATCGCAGGCGGGCGATGCGGAAACCTATCAGGGAAGCACCTGCGAGGTCATCGTCGGCGAGGACGATGGAGAACGGACCATCTGCGTGCGCGAGTTCACCAATGGAACGATCTTCTCGCTTCGGGAGCGCTCTGGATTCATTATGACGCCGAGCACTGCCAACCCGATTAGCTGGAATGTGCAGCGGCAGTGGTCGAAGGTGGGGCCGTGCGGGCCGCGAGCGGTCGATGTAGCGGGGAACTTCCTGATCTTCATCCATCGCAGCGGTATCTACAAATATGAGAGCAGCGAGCCGGAGCTGATCTCGAAGGAGAACCCGTACTGGTGGAACACGATCAATTGGGCAGCGCAGGAGACTATCTGGTGCGTCATCGACATGGAGAAGCGGGTGGTGAGGTGCGGATTCCCCACAGGCAACAGCACGGTGCCGAATCAAGAGTATGCCATCCACTACATCGAGGGATGGGCTTATCCCATACACTTCAGCACCTACTCCGGCAAGATGATCGCGGTCGATGCCTGCCGCAAGGTGAGCATCAACGATGTCGCGGCCTTCTGCGCAGCGCGCATTGAACGGGCGTTGCCGCCTCCGCCGAACCCGCCGCAGGGAGTGTCCGGGCTGGAGTTGACCGGCGGCGATTTCTATCAGTCGCAGTTCGTTTATGGATCGAGCGCAGCCGATGGAAGCGTGCAGGCCATCACGCCGGGAATCTATTCCGACAATGGCGCTGGCATCGATTGGCATTACCGCACGGTCTCGGCGAGCGCGATGCAGGCATTGAGCAAGTGTGAAGGCTTGAACCTGAATGCTCGCGGCTACGGGCTCATCAATGCGACATTCCTCTCAGGACGCGACATGCTGACGGATTGGCAGCCGGGATCGCCGACGACGCGGGCGGTGAAGGTGCGACCGTTTGACCTCTCGCTGAACCAGAGTGCGGGCATCTCGCGGAACGTCGAGTCGCGTGTAAATGAGCACTGGATGGTGGAGTTCGATAACGGCAAGCAGCCGGGAGTTTGGGCAGAGTTGAAGTATCTGGCGATTTATACGATCCCGATGTACTCGGCGCGAGATGGGAGCGAAGGATGACGATACAGGATCAATTCCTGCTGGCCCTCACCTGCTGGCGTGAGAACCGCGGCGGCGGACTTACGGGGATGCAGTCAGTTGCCAACGTCATCCTCAACCGTGCAGCAGCACGCAAGACCAGCCCTTATGTTGAATGCGTGCGACCGTGGCAGTTTTCCAGCATTACCGCGAAGGGAGATCCTGAGCTTACGCTGTGGCCTGCAACCACAGACCCACAGTTCGCTATTGCCCTCGAACTAGCTTCGGATGCGGCAGTAGGAACGCTGGCCGATATCACCGGATACGCTACCAGTTACTATGCACTGAGCATGACGACACCGCCCGCATGGGCCGCGCAGATGACGAAGACGGTAGAGATTGAAGGGCAGGTGTTTTTCAAGTGAGCTCGATCAATCCCGGCACCATTGACTCCGCATCGCGCGGCAATTCGGAAGCGCTTCGAACGGTGTTGAACGCCTTCAGTGCGCAGCTTTTGGCCATCGCGCAAGGGACGGGCATCCAGCTACTGGAGCCTACGTCGGGAGGAAAGCCGCAGACTCCGGTGATTCAGCCTCCGCC
>Ga0164242_10000886_pt1 | contig 35570 bp, 31 predicted proteins | sample OricomgcompostMG_FD_108783 | JGI IMG/M metagenome (GOLD analysis project Ga0164242, IMG submission 108783) | Miracle-Growth compost microbial communities from Emeryville, California, USA - Original compost - Miracle growth compost (MG) ... | reverse complement strand
GGCTGCCGCAGGATTCCTCACCGCAGTGGTCGAGCATCACGGCAACAACGGTGCCGATGAGCTGTTGCCGGAGGGTTTCTCGTTCTGGTGGGAGCGTCCCGCCGACCTGAGCGTGGCCCTCGATCATCTGGCAGCGACCTATCCGCTGAGCGAGATCGGCGTCGTCGGCTACTCCCTCGGCGGATACACGGCGGCCGCGCTGCTCGGGGCGCGCATCGACGCCGATAGGCTGCGCCGACTCTACGGCGGTGAGCCCGTTCTGCCTCTGCCGAACCGACCGGAAGTGCGGGAGCAGCTGGCCCGCCTGCGGGCGAGCTACGACACGGACGCGCTGATACGGCGGGCGACGGCCGACCACAGCGACTCCCGTTTCTCGTCTGCCGTGCTTCTGGCGCCGGCGATCGCCCCGATCCTCAGCGAGGAGAGCCTCGGCGCCATCGAGCGGCCGGTCCTGGTGCGCTGGGCCGAAGGGGACGAGATCGAACCGGAGGGCCACCGGTACGGTGCCATCCCCGGCAGTGACGGCGCCGCGCTGCCGGGAGGTCATCTGAGCTTCTGTGACGGGAACGCCGAGGGCGAGCGGATGCGCGCCGGCCTCCTCCCCCGCGTCGCGGAGCACTTCCGTCGTGCGCTCTGACACCCATCACCTCGACACCGGTCACCCGTGTGCCACGAAACCGGACTCGTAGGCGAGGATCACCGCCTGCACGCGGTCGCGCAGCCCCAGCTTCGCGAGGATCGATGCGACATGCGTCTTCACCGTCGCAGGGCTCACAGACAGCTGGGCCGCTATCTCGGCGTTCGTCCCGCCGCGTGCCAGCGCCCGCAGGACGTCACGTTCGCGGGCGCTCAACGTCTCAAGAGCAGGAGGGATGCCGCGGGCCGGGCCTGCACGCACGTACCCGTCGATGAAGCGACGCATCACCGGCTTGGCCAGGACCGTCTCGCCCGCGGCGACCGCCCGCACGGCACGAAGCAGTTCGTCGGGCGCCGCGTCCTTGAGCAGATACCCCGATGCACCCTCGCGCAGAGCCGCGACCACGTACTCGTCGAGGTCGTAGGTGGTGAGCATGAGCACCCGCACCGCCGGATCGTCGCGGACGATCGCACGCATGGCGTCCAGCCCGGTCAGACGCGGCATCCGCACGTCCATGAGGACCACGTCGGGATGCCGCAGCCGCACCTCCTCGACGGCGGCGACGCCGTCCGCCGCCTGCCCGCACACACTCATGTCATCGTTCTGCTCGAGCATGATCTTCAGCCCGCCCCGGACCAGCTCCTGATCATCGGCGATGACGATCCGGATCATGCGGACACCCCCGGCAGCGGCATCCATGCCCGCACCTGCCAGCCTGCAGCGGTGGGAGCCGCCTCGACCTCGCCTCCGCACGCACGCACGCGCTCCCGCATGCCGGTCAGGCCACGCCCATCGTCTCGCACGGGGACGATCGGACCATCGTTGACGACCTCGATCACCAGCTGATCGGCGCGGCGCGCAAGGCGAACGCGCACCGCCGCACCGGGCGCGTGTCTCCGTGCATTGGTGAGCGCCTCCTGCACGATGCGGAAGCACGCGTCGGAGACGTCGTCGGGCAGCCCGCTCGGCGCACCGGTGACCTCGACATCGGCGCCGCCTGCCCGGGCGAAAGCGGCCGTGTCCTCCAACGTGTGCACAGCCGGGTGTTCGTCCGCCAGCACACGGCGCACCTCGTCAAGGCCTTCGTGTGCTGCCTGGCGGATGCGCTCCACGGCGGCGCGCGCGGGATGTCCCGCGGGGAGGAGGGACTGTCCGGCACCGGCCTGCACGGCGATGCTCGACAGCGTGTGGCCGAGCACGTCGTGCAGATCGCGGGCCATGCGGGCGCGTTCCGCCTCCGCGGACAGCGCCGCGACACGACCGCGCGACGCCTCGAGGTCGGCGGCCAACTCACGCAGACGCCGCGACTGCGCGTGCGAGCGGGCCAACAGCCGACCCGCCAGAGCCGGTGCCGAGACGAGGATGAGAGGAGTCAGGATCACCTCGACGAGGGCCGTGCTCGTGCGCTCCTGGATGACGTACTCGGCGGCCAGAAGCAGTGCCAGCGCCACGAGCAGCGGTACCCCGCGCAACCGGTAGCCGAGCGAGAAGGCGACGACGAGAGAGGTGACGAACGCCCACAGCGGCGTCGTCGGATCGGGGAGGAAGGCCAGCACGAGGACTCCCGCAGATGCGAGGGAGACCATCACCCACGGCGCGACCGTGCGCAGCGCGACGCTGCCGGCCACGACCACCGCGATGATCTCGGCAAGCGGGTGCGCGGCCGCAGCATCCACCACCGTCGATGCGAAGGCCCCTATGACCAGCGCACCGGCGATCGCGATGTCACCCCAGGGAACGCGCGCACGGCGTCGCATGCCGAAACGATAGCCCCTGGGCGCCTGCGTCGCCTCGGCCGATCGGGCGAGGTCGTCCTCCGCCGCGCGGGCGAGGCGCGCGGGAAGGACCGCCTTCACGACCGATGTCGCAGCTCCGGCGCTGGCCATACCGTTTCGGCATCCGGGCTGGACCCGGCGCGCATCGGAGAACGATCATGCCCGACGAACCCGTCACCTACCGCCCTCGCACCGTACTGCTGTGCGCGTGCCTCATCGCCGCTCCGCTGGCCGAGACCGTCGAGCAGGTGCTGTCGCCCCTCACCGGCGGGTCGACCGCCGACGACCTCGCTGCGATCGGCGCCGCCCCCGGACGCTTCATGGCCTCGGTGCTCATCGGCCTGGTGGGCACGGCGCTGTTGCTGCCTGCGCTGCTGGGACTCGCACGGCGCGGGTCGGACCGCTCACCGACGCTCGCGCTGCTCGCCGCCATCGCGATCGGCGCGTCCTCCCTGGGGTTCGCAGGTGTCCGGATGGCGCAGGGATTCGAGCACGCCATCGCCGTCAGCGGGATGCCGCCGGCCGACGCCAGCGCCCTGTTCGATGCCGGCGCCGGCTCGGCGGTCGGCATCACCCTCACCGCGTCATTCCTGGGCGGGACCGTCGTCGGAGTCGCGCTGCTGGCGATCGCGCTGTGGCGCTCACGCCGCGTGGCGGTCGGTGCGATCGTGCTGCTGCTGCTCTTCCCGCTCGTGGACCTGGCCCTGCCGGCTCGGCCCGGCCCGATCATCTCGCATCTCGTGCTGCTCGCGTCGTTCACGTGGATGGCCGTCGCGCTCTTGCGCCGCACGCCGGCCCGCCGGGCGAGGTCGGGATCACGGCATCCCGTCTCCGCCCGCGCGTGAGTCCACCCGCGCCGCGTCGTTCAGAACGCAGCAATACTGCGCCGTGGAATCACCGAAGCGGCATGGCGGCGTCGCGAAGAGCCGACATCAGCTGAGTTCTGAACGCGACGAGGCTGGGTCCGCTCGCAGCACGAGCGCCGCGGCCCCGATCAGCGGCCCGTCGCCGCCCAGTCCACTGCGCACGACGCGCGCCTCACGCACGTACGACAGCGCCGCGAAGTCGCGCAGTCCGGCGCCGATGAGTTCGATGTAGTCATCGGCGACGTGCGAGAATCCGCCGCCCACGGCGAAGACCTCGACGTCGACGAGCGCCGCGATGTCGGCGAGCGCGCGGCCGATCGCGCGCGCCGAGCGCTCGATCGCGGCACGGGCGATGGAATCGCCGGATGCCGCGGCCGCCGCCAGCTCTTCGCCGCTGGCGCCCGCCCATCCCTGCTTCTGCGCCCACTCGACGCTCGCGGGCCCCGAGGCCACGCGCTCGAGCGACAGTCCGTCATCCGAATGCAGTTGGCCGAGGTGACCGGCGTTCCCGGTGGTGCCGGCGAAAAGGTGCCCGTCGATGAGGAAGCCCCCGCCGATGCCGGTCGACACGACGAAGGCCAACGACACCCGCGCGTCGCGGGTCACGCCGACCCACGACTCGGCCAGCGCCAGGCAGCCGCCGTCGTGGCCGAGCCGCACCGGCACTTCGGGGTGACCCGCGCGGGCGACGGCGTCGGCGACGACGTCGCGCAGCGGCATCCCGTGCAGTTGCGGCATGTTGACCGGAGAGATCGTCCCCGCCGCGTGGTCGATGGGTCCGGCACTGCCGATGCCGACCCCGATGACGCCGTCGGGCGCCGCCGACAGCACGGTGCGCACGACCTGGATGAGGGCGCCCTGCAGCAGCTCGGGAGTGGCGCGGGGGCCGGTCGGGCGGCGCGAGCGCGACCCGGGAACGACCGCACCCGAGCGGTCGACGAGGGCGGCCTCGACCTTCGTGCCGCCGAGGTCGACGGCGAGAGCGAACTCCGTCACGACTTGACCGATCCGCTCATGAGACCTCCGATGAAGTACTTGCCGAGGATGATGTACACCAGCAGCGTCGGCAGTGACGCGATCAGCGCGCCCGCCATCGACGCGCCGTAGTTCGACAGCTGTGCGCCCTGCGACAGGTTGACCAGCGACAGCGACACAGGCCCCTGGTTGGCGTCGGAGAGGAAGAGCGCGAAAAGGTAGTCGTTCCACGCGGAGGTGAACTGCCAGATGATCGTGACGACGAACCCGGGCAGCGACAGCGGGAGGATGATGCGCCAGTACGAGCCGAGCATGCCGGCGCCGTCGACCCGCGAGGCCTCCATGAGTTCGTTCGGCACGCCCTCGTAGTAGTTGCGGAAGATGAGCGTGCAGATCGGCAACCCGTAGATGATGTGCACGAACAACAGGGTGACGATGCTCGAGGGCATGCCCAGCGAGGTCTTCATCTGAACGAGCGGCACCATGATCGCCTGGTAGGGGATGAACATGCCGAACAGGATCAGAGTGAACACGACGTTCGCGTAGGGGAACTTCCAGCGCGAGAGCACGAACCCGTTCATCGAGCCGAGCATCGCCGAGATGATCGCCGCGGGGATCGCGAGCAGGAAGGTGCGCCCGATGGGCGCGGCGAGGGTGTTCCACGCAGTGACCCAGTTGTCGAAGCCGGTCGCGCCGTCGGGGCCCGCCTGCCACGGCCAGCGGCTGGGCAGGCGCCACGAGGTGATCGCCGACACGTCGGACGGGCCCTTCAGGCTCGTCACCAGCAGCACGTACACCGGCATCAGCACGATGACGACGAAGAAGAGCAGGATGACGTACTTGGCCGTGCGGCTCAGCCTGCGCTTTGCGCGGTTGCCGCTCGGGGCGTTGTTCAGGCGCTCGTTGCGCCGTTCGATGCCGGTTGTGACTGCCATGGTGGCCGCTTCGCTCATCGCCGGGCCTTCCTTTCGGCGCGGGCCGTGTAGATGAGGTACGGCACGATGAACACGCACACCAGCAGCAGCAGGATCGTGGCGATCGCCGATGCCTTGCCGTACTCGGCGCCGGTGAGCGCGACCCACATGTAGGTGGCCGGCACCTCGGTGATGTACACCGAGCCGGTGACGGCCATGATCAGGTCGAACACCTTCAGGGACATGTGCGCGACGATCACCAGGGCCGACAGTGCCACCGGGTGCAGCTGCGGGAAGACGACGTGCCGGTAGAGCTTCCATTCGGAGGCGCCGTCCATGCGGGCGGCCTCGCGGAGCTCTTCGGGGATGCCGCGGAAGCCCGACAGGAACAGCGCCATGACATAGCCCGCAAGCTGCCAGATGGCCGGCATGGCCATCGCGGCCATGCCCCACCCGGGCGCGTTGTACCAGTCGTTCTGCAGACCGCCGAGGCCGATGGACTGCAGCAGCCGGTTGAGCCCGGACGCCCTGTCGCCCTGCGCCGAGCTGAGCAGCCAGCGCCAGACCACGCCCGACGCCACGAACGAGACCGCCATGGGGAACAGATAGATGGAGCGGAACGCTCCCTCGGCGGTGACGCCCTTGTCCAGCATCCATGCCCAGAGGAACCCGAAGAGCATCGTGCCCACCATGAAGAAGACGGTGAAGATGCCGAGGTTGGCCAGCGAGTGCAGAAAGCGCGGCTCGGTGAGCAGGTCGGTGAAGTTCTGCAGGCCGACGAACTCCGACGCGGTCAGGGCCGAGTCCTTCGTCATGGCAGTCGAGAAGTTCACGCCGATGAGGACGTAGACGAAGATGCCGACGAGGATGATCGTCGGCGAGATGAGGAGCAGCGGCGGCCCCCAGTTGCGGATGCCCTTGCGCATCGGTTGCCCTCCAGAGATGAGGATGCGCGCGGGGCGACGCGATCACGCCGCCCCGCGCGGCGGTTGTTACTGGGCCAGACCCTTGGTCTGTGCCTGGACGAGCGCGTCCTGGAAGGTCCCGGCATCCTTCGTGGAGACGAACTGACCGATGGCCGAGGTGATGTCGTTCAGCCACGAGATCTTCACCGCGGCGCCGTGCGCCAGCGAGCTGACGACGGTGTCTTTCGCGAACGATGCCATCGCACCCTGCTGATACTCGGGGTAATCGGCAGGATCGGCATCGGTACGCGCCGGGATCGACCCCTTGGCGAGGTTGAACGCCTTCTGACCCTCCGCCGAGCTGATCGTCTTCAGCCAGTTCTCGGCACCCGCGGCGTGCGGTGCGCCCACCGGCAAGGTGAACGAGTCGGCGAGGAAGTCGAACATGCCATCGGTCCCGGGTGTCGGCCAGGTGGTGTACTCCTTGCCGTACGTCTGGCCCTTGGTGTCGAACTCGGCCAGTGCCCAGTCGCCCATGACGTTGTAGGCCGCGGTGCCGTCGACCACCATGTCGGTGGCCACGGGCCAGTCCTGACCGGTGCCGTCGGTGTTGGCGAACTTCAGCAGCTTCGAGTAGTAGTCGATGGCCGTGGTGACCTCGGCGGAGTCGAACTTCGTGGAGCCGTCCCACAGCCCCTGGTAGCCGTCTGCGCCGAGCACCGAGAGCAGCACGTTCTCGAACAGCTGCACCTGGGTCCAGTCGGTCGCGACCGACAGCGGGGTCTCGACGCCGTTGTCCTTGAGCTTCTGCATGTCGGCCAGCCACGCGTCGAGGTCGGCGGGGGCGACCTTCGGGTCGATACCCGCCTTCGTCAGCAGGTCGGTGTTGACCCAGGTGACGTTCGCGCGGTGGATGTTGCTGGGCACCGAGTAGATCTTGCCGTCGACGGTCAGCCGGTCCAGCAGGGTGGACGGGAAGACATCGGTCAGCCCGTTCTGCTTGTAGAAGGCGCTGAGGTCTTCGATCTTCTTGGCCTCGATGTAGTCGGTGAGCTCGGCGCCGGCGTGTGCCTGGAACGAGTCCGGCGGGTTGTTCGCCTTCAGCCGAGACGCGAGGGCGTTCTTCGCGTTCGAGCCCGCGCCACCGGCCACGGCCGCGTTGACGAACTTCGTGCTCGGGAACTGCTCGTTGAACACCTTAACGAGGGCGTCGAGTCCGGCTTTCTCCGAGCCCGATGCCCACCAGGTGAACACCTCGACCTGGCTGTCGTCGTTCGCGCTGTCGCCGTTGTTGCCGCTGTCGCCCGAACCCGAGCAGCCGGCGAGTGCAAGGCCGGCGACCGCCAGCCCCGCGACCGCTGCAAGTGCTTTGCGCATGTGATCCTCCGTTGGATGTTGGTCAGCCCGCATTCCGCCGGCTGGATCCTATGGAAACTGAAAACGTTGCCAAACGCAAGGCGGGTGTGCGCACCGTGTCCGGGCCGTGATCTAATCGTGATGCGGCGGCTGCTCGCCCGAGCCTCGCTCGACGAGGCGTGTGCCCAGGGTGATGCGCTGGGCAGGGCCGCCTCGGCCACCGATGCGGCTGAGCAGCAGCTCTGCCGCGGCCTCGCCGATCGCGACGGGGTCCTGGGCGATCGTCGTCGTGGGCGGGTCCATCAGTTCGGCGAGGTCGAAGTCATCGAAGCCGACGAGGGCCAGCCGCGAGCCCAGCAGGCGTTGCGCCCCCAGGACCGCCCGGGTGGTGCGGCCGTTCGTGGTGAACACGGCCGTCGGCGGGTCGGCCAGGCGCGAAAGCTCGAGCAGCGCCTCGGCGCACACGTGCACATCGTCTTCGACCGAGACGACCAGCGCTCGGTCGGATGCCAGACCGACCCGCTTGAGCCCCTGGTAGTAGCCGACCTCGCGCCGCACCGAGGTATAACGACCGCTCTCGTGCGCGAAGCAGGCGATGCGGCGATGCCCTGCGGCGTAGAGGTGCTCGACCGCCGTTATCGCGCCGCCTTCGTTGTCGACCACCACAAGGTCAGCGGAGAGCTGATCGCCGGGAGGCTGGTCGACGAAGACGACCGGCGTGTCGCGGTGGTCTTCGAGGAACGCCAGGTCGGCCCCCTCCGGTGCGACGAGGATGAGCCCGTCGAGGCTGCGGCGCAGCAGCCGCTTGACGACGCGCGCGGCTTCGGCCGCGTCATCCGTCACCGATGTCACCAGCACGACGAGGCCGCGCTCGCGGGCCCGCCCCTCCACACCCTTGATCAGTGCGGCGAAGAACGGATCGGAGATGTTGGTGACGACCATGCCGATCATCGCCGACGACCCGGTGCGCAGCGTGTGGGCGGAGTCATTGCGACTGAAGTTCAGCTCGCGGACAGCCTTCTCGACGGCGCGCACCTTGGTCAGGGCCACACCGCCCTTGCCCGAGACCACCCGCGACACCGTTGAGAGCCCGACGCCGGCGCGTGCCGCGACGTCTTTCATGGTCGCGCGGCGCGGTGACTTGCCGAGCGTCGAGAGGTCTTCCATCGCGGTCCGATCTGGCGCGTTTTCGGCAACGTTACCAAACCGGCCTGCCCCGCGGCGTCTACTGCGGGTCGAGGCCCAGGTCGTCGAGGTCGATCGCGGCCAGCCACTGCAGACCCGCCGCCTCGACCGCCGCCTGTGCGCCGGTCTTGCGGTCGACGATCACGGCGACGGCGACCGGCTCGGCACCCTCGCGCCGCAGCGCCTCGACGGCCTTCAGCGCCGACTGGCCGGTGGTCGAGGTGTCTTCGAGCACGACGACGCGCTTGCCCACGACATCCGCCCCCTCGATCTGGCGGCCGCGGCCGTGGTCCTTGGGCTCTTTGCGGACGACGAACGCGTCGAGCGCACGATCGGTGCGCACCGACTCGTGCATCACGGCGTTGGCGATGGGGTCGGCGCCCAGGGTCAGTCCGCCGACCGCGACGATGCCGTCGACGTCGCGGATGAGGTCGTGCATGATGCGCCCGATCGCGGGCGCCGCACGGTGGTCGAGCGTGAGCTTGCGCATGTCCACGTAGTACGTCGCCTTCTTGCCGCTCGACAGCGTGAAGTCACCGTGGAACACAGCCTCGTCGTTGATGAGCCCGATGAGGGTCTGGCGGTCGGCTTCGAGCGCGGGAGTGGAGGCGACGGTCATGGAGACGAGTCTACGGGGCGGGATGCCGCGGCTCAGGGTGTGCGACCTCGCGAAACAAGGTACGACCTCGCGAAACAAGGTACGACCTCGCGAAACAAGGTACGACCTCGCGAAACCAGGTGCGACCTCGCGAAATAAGGTACGACCTCGCGAGAAGGGCGCGGCGCCCGGGGCCGTCCTATAGTCGGTCGCAGAGACCCGACCCGATCACGGAGCATCCATGCGTCTTGGCATCGTCGCCGAACACCGCGGGGAGACGCGCGTCGCCGCGACCCCGATCACCGTCGAGAAGATCCGCAAGCTGGGCTACGACGTCGTCGTCGAGCGCGGTGCGGGAGCTGCCTCCAGCCTCCCCGATACGGCCTATGCCGACGCGGGCGCCGCCCTCGTCGACGCCGCCGAGGCGTGGGCGGCCGACGTCGTGCTGAAGGTCGCGTCGCCCACCGATGACGAGATCGCGCTGCTGCGCCCGGGTGCGGTGTTCGCCGCTCTGCTCAGCCCTGCGCACAGCCCTGAACTGCTCGCGAAGCTCGCCGCGCGCGGCGTGACCGCCCTCGCGCTCGACGCCGTGCCCCGCATCTCGCGCGCGCAGTCGATGGACGTGCTCAGCTCGATGACGAACATCGCCGGATACCGGGCCGTCATCGAGGCCGCACACGAGTTCGGCCGTTTCTTCACGGGGCAGGTCACGGCCGCCGGCAAGGTGCCGCCGGCGAAGGTGCTGGTCGCGGGCGCAGGCGTGGCGGGACTCGCCGCCATCGGCGCCGCCTCAAGCCTCGGCGCCGTCGTGCGCGCGACCGACCCGCGGCCCGAGGTCGCCGACCAGGTCGCGTCGATCGGCGGGCATTACCTGGCGGTGGATGCCCCGGTGGAGCACTCCGCGGACGGCTACGCGAAGGCCACCAGCGAGGCCTACGACAGGCGTGCGGCCGAGATCTACTCCGAGCAGGCGCGCGACGTCGACATCATCATCACGACCGCGCAGATCCCCGGCCGAACGGCGCCGCGTCTGATCACCGCGGACGATGTCGCGAGCATGAAGCCGGGCAGCGTGATCGTCGACATGGCCGCCGCCCAGGGCGGCAACGTCGAAGGATCCGTGGCCGACGAGCGCGTCGTCACCGCCAACGGCGTCGTGATCCTCGGCTACTCCGACCTCGCGCGCCGGCTGCCGACGCAGGCATCGCAGCTGTACGGCACGAACCTCGTCAACCTGCTGACGCTGCTGACGCCCGGCAAGGACGGCGTGCTCACCATCGATGACGACGACGTGGTGCAGCGTGCCGTGACCGTCGCCCGCGACGGTGCGGTGACGTGGCCACCGCCGGCGGTATCCGTCTCGGCGGCACCGGCGGCGAAACCCGCGCAGACCGCCGAGCCCGCGGCATCCACCGCCCCTCCCGACAAGCGGATGTCGCGCACCGCGCGACGGGGTCTGATCACCCTGGGCATGGCCGCCCTGTTCGCGATCTGCGCGTTCGCGCCGCCGCCGCTGCCCGAGCACTTCCTCGTGCTGACGCTGTCGGTCGTGGTCGGCTTCTATGTGATCGGCAACGTCACGCACGCGCTGCACACGCCGCTCATGAGCGTCACCAACGCGATCAGCGGCATCATCATCGTCGGTGCGATGATGCAGCTGATGGTGCCCAGCGTCGCGGTGCAGATCCTCGCCGCGGTCGCGGTGCTCGTCGCCAGCATCAACGTGTTCGGCGGCTTCGCCGTGACGCGCAGGATGCTGTCGATGTTCGTCAAGGGACAGCAGAAGTGACCGCGGCAGCCGTTGCCGGCGCGGTGGCCGGCGCGGCGTACATCGTCGCCGCCCTCCTGTTCATCCTGAGCCTGGCGGGGCTCAGCAAGCACGAGCGTGCCCGCGGCGGCGTGGTCTACGGCATGATCGGCATGACCATCGCACTGATCGCGACGCTGTGGCTCATGCTGGCCGGCGCCTGGGGCGAGCCGAGCGCGATGCTCGGGCTGATCCTGCTCGTGGTGGCGGTCGTTCTGGGCGCGGCCTTCGGCCTGTACAAGGCACGCACCGTGCAGATGACCGGCATGCCCGAGCTCATCGCGCTCTTCCACAGCTTCGTGGGCGCCGCCGCGGTGCTCGTCGGCTGGAACGGGGCACTGCACGACGAGGGCGTGGCTGCGAACCTGCTCGGCATCCACCACGCCGAGGTGTTCATCGGCGTGTTCATCGGCGCGGTGACACTCACCGGCTCGATCGTCGCGTACCTCAAGCTGTCGGCGAAGATGTCGTCGCGCCCGCTCATGCTGCCGGGCAAGAACGCGCTGAACATCGGCGCGATCGTCGTGTTCATCGCCCTGACCGTCTGGTATGTCGTCACTCCGCAGCTGTGGCTGCTGGTCGTCGTGACCGTGCTCGCGCTGGCACTCGGATGGCATCTGGTCGCCTCCATCGGGGGCGGCGACATGCCCGTGGTCATCTCGATGCTCAACAGTTATTCGGGATGGGCGGCGGCTGCCGCCGGCTTCCTGCTGAACAACGACCTGCTCATCGTCACCGGCGCGCTCGTGGGCTCGTCGGGTGCGTACCTGTCGTACATCATGTGCAAGGCCATGAACCGGTCGTTCATCTCGGTGATCGCCGGGGGTTTCGGCATCGTCGCGCCCTCCGCGGGCGACGCTGAGCAGGGCGAGCATCAGGAGACGGATGCCGCATCGGTCGCGCACATGCTGGAGGCGGCATCCACCGTCGTCATCACGCCCGGCTACGGCATGGCCGTGGCCCAGGCGCAGTCGGCGGTCGCGGATCTCGCCCGCCGGCTCATCGAGCGGGGCGTGCAGGTGCGATTCGGCATCCATCCCGTCGCCGGCCGTCTGCCCGGGCACATGAACGTGCTGCTGGCCGAGGCGAAGGTGCCCTACGACATCGTGCTCGAGATGGACGAGATCAACGACGACCTGGCCGACACCGACGTCGTGCTGGTGATCGGCGCGAACGACACCGTGAATCCGGCCGCCGCCGAAGACCCGGGGTCGCCGATCGCCGGCATGCCGGTGCTGCGCGTGTGGGAGGCACGGCAGGTCGTCGTGTTCAAGCGCTCGATGGCGTCGGGGTACGCGGGGGTGGCGAACCCGCTGTTCTACCGCGACAACGCGTGGATGCTCTTCGGCGACGCGAAGGAGCGGGTGCAGGACATCCTCGCGGCGCTGTGACGGCGTGAGCGGGGTAGCGTGGGCCGCAGGACTGCGATGAAGGAGGACGGGATGTTCGAGTACGACCCCTATGCGGAGCTGGCGCGGCTCAAGGACTTTCCGCGGATGACGCTCACGAGCGCCGACTTCACCGAGGGGCAGGCGCTGCCCAAGGAATGCTGGGGGTCGGGCATGGGTGGCGCGGACCGCTCGCCACAACTGAGCTGGACGGGCGCTCCCGAGGGCACGCGCAGCTTCGCGCTCTCGTGCTTCGACCCCGACGCTCCGACCGGATCGGGCTACTGGCACTGGGCCGTGTACGACCTCGACCCCTCGACGACCGAACTAGCGGCGAACGCCGGCGACGGCGAGGCAGGATCTCTCCCTGCAGGGGCGATCACACTGCCCAACGAGGCGCGCGCCGAGCGCTACTTCGGCGCCGCTCCTCCGCAGACTACGGGCGTGCACCGCTACTTCTTCGTCGTGGATGCGCTCGACGTCGCGCACCTCGACATCGCGCCCGGGTCGACGCCGGCCGTGCTCGGCTTCAACCGGCACTTCCACACGCTGGCCCGAGGCATCCTCGTGGGGACCGCGTCGAGCGACTGACGCCGCCACCGCACCCGCTCGGACCGCCAAATTCACATGAATTTGTCTCGTGCACATGAAACTGCCGGGCAGTTTGATGTGCACGAGACAGACTCACATGCGTTCGCCGGTAGGGGCCGCAGCGCAGGAGGGGCCGCAGCGCGCGTCGGGGCCGCAGCGCAGGCCGGGCCGCAGCGCGCGACGGGGTGGAGGACGGGATGCCGGGTGCCGCGGCATCCCGTCCCTCCTACGCCGGCGCGCCGAAGGTCAGCGCCCGGTGTGCGTTGGTCGTCATGAAGGAACTCACGGTCTCGGGCGCGATGCCGATCTCGACCAGCGCGGGCAGGAAGTGCTCGTGCAGGTACGTGTATCCGTGCCCGCCGTACCGACGCAGCTGGATCTTCTGGCACACGTCGTGGCCGAGTACGATCTGCTCGCCGAATCCCTCATCGACCAGATTCTTCAGCCCGAACGCGACCGTGCGGTCGGTGAACGGGAAGAGCGTGCCCCACGGGCTGCCCGTCGTGCCGAGAAAGTCGGCCTCGACGAACACGCCGCGCGCCAGCAGGCGCCGGGCGAAGGGCATGTCGAGACCGACCATGCCGGCGTGGCCCATGGTGACCCGGCGCAGGTCGACGCCCTCATCCTCGAGCACATCGAGCACGGTGTGCTGCTCGTCACCGAATCCCCCGCGGTGGAACGTGATCGGCGCACCGGTGATGCGCGACGCGCGCCCCGAGGCGCGCACGCTCTTCAGCTCGTTGTCGGTGAGCGGATTGCCCTCGACCCCGACCTCGCCGATGATGCCGGAGCGGATGCCGGTTCCGTCGACGCCGACCGTGATATCGGTGACGATCTGCTCGGTCATCTCCTCAACCGTCAGCTCGTCCATGTTCGCGGGGTGGAAGTTGCGCTCGTACCAGCCCGCGCCCATCACCACGTGCAATCCGCTGGCGCGGGAGAGGCGACGCAGTGCGTCGGCGTCGCGGCCCAGGCCGATGCTCGACACGTCGACGAGCGTGCTGCCGCCCCGGTACCGGAACGGCAGCACCTCGGCCAGCTGCTCGTCGAAGCTGCCGAGCAGGCTGTTGTCGATGATCGCCCCGCCCATGCGCGCCGCCGAGAGGTTCTCGAGCGTGAGCGGCGTGTGCGCCTCGGGCAGGTCGTAGCCGGGCCGCGGGTTGTGCGCAGGCGCCGTGATGTCGAGGAAGAGATGCTCGTGCATCGACACCTCGCCGAGCGCCGCCGGATCCACCGGGCCCTCGACGGTCAGGGCCTTGCCGGCCAGGTTCTCGATGGTCATGCCGCCTCCGTCCAGGTGAGGAACTCGTGCACGTTCGTGGTGATGAGCCGGTCGGCCTGCCCCTCGGTGAGCCCCAGCATCCGCAGATAGGGCACGAACTGCGCGGGCACGAACGGCAGCCCGTGCCCGCCGAACGCGGTGAACGCATGCTTGCGTGAAAGCCCCGCGCCCAGCAGCACCCGGTCGCCGGCCTCGTCCGCCACCAGCGACGCGATCGTGGCCGCGATCTCGTGGTCGGAGACCAGCGTGCGCACCGTCGGGATGCGCCCCAGTCCGTCGAACAGCAGGTAGACGCCCGCGGCGGCGAGTCGGCGCAGGGCCTCGCGGTCGGCGATCGATGGTGCGATCGGCCGCACCGCGATCTGCTCGGGACGCAGCCCCGACTCGAGCGCGTCGATCACGAGCACGACGGGGTCGGTGTCGCCGGCGTCGGTGAGCAGGGGCGCTCCCGTGCGCACGGCGGCGGCATAGGCAGCGGCGCGCTCGTCGTCACCCGCGGCGGCGCTGACCGTGACCAGACCGACGACACCGGAACGCAGCTCTTCCACAATGTCGCCAGGATCGGTGGATGCCGCGGCCGCCGCCACGATGCGGACCCCGGTCTTCGCCGAGAGGCGCGCCAGCTCCGCGAGATCGCGACCTTCGTCAGCGGTCGTCACATCGACGACCACACCGCCCCCGACGGTGGCGAAGCGCTCGAGCTCGGTGCGCGCGTGCGCGGGCTCGAGCAGTGCGTCGTCGCGGTTCGCACGCCCCATCATCAGGTCGCCCAGCATCGGCATGGTCACCGGCTGCTCGCAGAACCACGAGTCCGTGGCACGCTCTGGCCGTGGCACCTCCTGGTGTGCGACCAATCTCTCGCCCACCACTCCGATACCGAGCTGTTCTGCCGGCACGCGGCCGGTCACCGTCACGACGTCGCTCATTCGCCCCTCCTCGCGCGTTTGTCTCCGATTGTAGACAATGCGGCGCGTACACAGCGCCCGCGTGTCCACATCGTTACGCGCGGGGGCGCCGGGCGCACGGAAACCCCAGTGCGTCCACGCTTCATCTCGCGAGATCATCCCCGTGCACGTCTGACGGGCGAAAAAGCGTGCACGAGGATGATCTCGCGAAGGGGAGGCCGGGGCACGGCCGCGGGCACGGCCGCGGCGCAGGGCGCGGGCACCGCAGCGCAGGCCATGTCCGTGCCCGGCCGTAGGCTGGACGCATGCGCCTGGCCACCTGGAACGTGAACTCGATCCGCGCGCGCGTCGCCCGCACCGTGGAGTTCGCCGTGCGTGAAGACGTCGACGTGCTCGCGATGCAGGAGATCAAGTGCCGGCCCGATCAGTTCCCCTACGGACCGTTCGAAGACGCGGGCTACGAGGTGCACGCGCACGGACTCAACCAGTGGAACGGCGTGGCGATCGCCAGCCGGTTGCCCGTCGACGACGTGCAGACCGCGTTCGACGGCATGCCCGGCTTCGCGAAGGGCATGGAGGGTCCGGACCAGCCGCTCGAGGCCCGCGCGATCAGCGCGCTCGTCGACGGCGTGCGGGTCTGGAGCCTGTACGTGCCCAACGGGCGCGGGCTTGACGACCCCCACTACGCGTACAAGCTCGATTGGCTGGCCGCTCTCCGCTCGCACGTGCAGGCCGAGCTGGGGCGCGAGCCGCAGCTGCCGCTCGCGCTCGTCGGCGACTTCAACATCGCCCCGACGGATGCCGACAACGGCGATCCGACGGTGATCGAAGGCGTCTCGACCCATGTGTCGCCGCGCGAGCGCGAGGCGTTCCGCGCACTCGAAGACGCGGGCCTGGCCGACGTCGTGCGCCCGCTCATTCCCACCGGCTTCACCTATTGGGACTACAAGCAGCTGCGCTTCCCCCGCAACGAGGGCATGCGCATCGACTTCATCCTGGGCTCGAAAGCCTTCGCCGACGCGGTGACCGGGGCCTCGATCGCGCGCGACGAGCGCAAGGGCGAGATCCCCAGCGACCACGTGCCGGTCGTCGTCGACACCGACTTCGCCTCCGGCGACGACGATGACGTGCCGATGATCTTCGGCTGACGCCGGCGCCGCGCCGGCTTCACGCCGCTACCGCCGGCCGCCCGCCAGCGCCATCGCCCTGCGCACGTCCTGCGCGTATGCTTCCGGCTGCTCCCACGCGGCGAAGTGCCCACCCCGTTCGTGCGCGACCACCTCCTGCACATTCACGAAACGCGCCGCGAAGCCCACCGGTGCCGGCTTCGTGTCGGCCGCGAAGAGGCTGAGCACGGTCGGCGTCGACACGTATGGAACTGGCTTCGCCGCCTCCGCATACGTCGTGAAAGACGAGCCGATGCTGTTCGTGAACCAGTAGGCGCTGATCCACAGGAGCAGGTCGTCGACCGCGAAGGGCTCATCGCTCCAGCCGTGTAGCTTCTCGAAGAGCCAGGCCGCGAGCCCAGCCGGCGAATCGGAGAGCGCGACCGCCAGAGTGTGAGGCCTCGAGGACTGCACCGCGATGTAGGCGCCTTCGGCGCGCGACCAGCGGGCCGCGGCATCCACATACGCGAGACCCTCGGCGTCGAGCGTCGAGCGGTCGGCGAAGACGACGTGCAGGGGCGACACATTCGTCAGATGCAGGGCACCGACGCGGTCGGGATGCCGCGCCGCCAGCTGTTCGGCGACGTCGCCGCCGAGATCCCCTCCGGAGAGCACGTACCGCCCATATCCGAGGCTCGCCAGCGCGTCGGCCACGAGCGCGGCCATGGCCGCGGCATCCATCCCGCTCGCCTCGGCCGCGAACGGAAAGCCGGGCAGCGCCGGCACCACGACGTTCACGTCACGCAGCAGTGGCAGCACGCGCTCGTAACGCAGGACCGAGTCTGGCCAGCCGTGCAGCAGCGCCACGGTCGGCGCTCCGGGATGGATGCTGCGCTGATGCACGACCCGGAGACCCGCGGCCTCTTCCCACGGCAGGTCGAGGATGCGCCTCTCGTGCACCCGCCAGTCGAAACCGTCTCGCCAACGGTCTAGCAGCGCGGCGAGGGCGGCCGCGTCGATGCCGCGCGACCATCCGTTCTCGCCGGTCAGGCGCGGCGCCCGGGTGCGGGCGAGCCGACGGGCAAGGTCTTCAAGGTCGGAGTCCGGCACGCATTCAGAGGGCAGAGGCATGTGTATGAAGATACACACTGATGTGTTTGGCCATACACATATGTCGAAGCGCGCGTACGCTTATCAGGTGACCGCCGCCCGGCCCAGAGACGCAGCCCAGACCCGAGAGCGCATCCTCGCCTCCGCCCGGCAGGAGTTCGCACGCAGCGGGTTCGGCGCGACCACCGTGCACGCGATCGCCGCCGGCGCCGACGTCTCACCCAACCTCATCACGCGGTACTTCGGCGGCAAGCAGGGGCTCTTCGCCGCCGCATCCGAGGTGCGTCTGGGCGTGGACGCGATGTTCGACGGCCCGCGCGCCACGCTGGGTCAGCGCATGGCGACGACCATCGTCACCCGATGGGAGCAGATCGGCGCAGAGGACCCCCTCGTCGCCCTGCTGCGCGCGTCGGGCGAGCACCGCACAGCGGCGACGACCCTCGCGGACGTCCTCGATCACGAGTCGCTGGCACCGCTGCAGCGGCAGCTCGAGAACTACGGGCTCACCCGCGACGAGGCCTCGGCCCGTGCGCGTGCGATCGACGTCTTCCTGCTCGGCGTGACGACGCGACTGCGGGTTCTCGGTGAGGGCATCGGCGACCCCGACGAGACGCGGACGTGGATCGGCGAGACGATCCAGCGCCTCGTCGACGCGGAATAGACTCCGGCCGCGCGGTTCACTCCCCCGTGGGCCGGCGATCGGCGAGCACGTCGGCGAGCGCCGCGCGGACCCGCCCGATCGGCTCGCTTCCCCGCGAGGCCGTGCGGGTCGCCGCGAACAGCTCGCGCACCGGTGAGCCCGGCAGGTCGATGCTGCGCACCTCGGGCCACTCGCCGGTCCACACCAGGTCGGGCAGGATCGCCACGGCCTGACCGCTCGCGACCATGCGGATGTGCACGCCCAGATCGGTGGCTTCGAAGCGGACATCGGGCTCGAACCCGGCCTGCCGGCACTGCTGCACGGCCCACTGACGCACGGCGGTACCGGCCGGTTCCATGATCCAGGCGGCGTCGGCCAGGCCCGCGATGCTCGTCGCTGTCGAGGCGGCAGGAACGGCGAGCCGCACCGGATCGCTGCCGAGCAGCGTGCGGTCGATGCCGAGGTGCAGCTCGCGCGTGTGGCCGGGGTACTGCTCGGCCACCACGAGGTCGTAGCTGCGCGCGGCGAGCTCGACCAGTGCCTCTTCCGGCGACATCTCGCGCATCTCGACGCGGATGTCGGGAGCGGATGCCGCGAGCTCGACCAGTGCGCGCGGAACCAGCGCTTCGGCCGCCGTGGCCATCGCAGCGATGCGCACGGTGACCTGGCCCGACTGCGCCGATCGCAGCGCCTCGCGCGCTGCCTCGTCGAGTTCGAGCACACGCACGGCGTGCTCGGCCAGCAAGCGGCCGTGGGGCGTGAGCCTGACCCGCCGACCGTCGGGTTCGAGAAGGGGCACGCCCGCCTCGCGCTCGAGGACGCTGAGCTGCTGCGACACGGTCGACGGACTGTACGAGAGCCGCGCCGCAACGTCCGCGATCGTGCCGCGCTGGGCGAGCTCGGCGAGCAGTCTCAGGCGACGCAGCTCGAACACGGTTCAGCCTTTCATCGATGATGCCGAACGATCCTCGTCACGAGGATTCGATTCTCATGATAGGTCGTGCTCACCGCGCGCGCTCCGCCGTGCCGTTCGCCGTGCCGCTCGCCGCACTCTCCGCCGCGCACGGCGTCGGGGATTGTCGGTAACGCGCCGTGCGCGGCGCCGGGGTGGCGGCGTGTCGGGCAGGATCCTCGACGCCGTGCACAAGGCGCCGCCGAGGTGGCGGCTGCCAACAGCGCGGCCGAGGCGGCGGCTGCCGCCGAGCGCGCACGAAGAAGGAGGGCCGGGATGCGGCATCCCGGCCCTCCTCACGAAGAAGCTGCCGTCAGGCGGCCGCCGACTCGTCGGCCGCGGCGACATCGACGTAACGGTCGATGAGCGCAATGAACGCGTCGAGGTACGCGCGCAGGAACGCCGCGGTGCCCTCGTTCGAGACCTCGCCGTTCTCGCCGAACAGACCGGGCACGGCCTGGATGTACCCCTCGGGCTGGCCGAGCGTGGGCGCGTTGTAGTGGCTGAGGATCGCCTTGAGGTGCTGCTGTGCGGCGGCGGTCGAGATGGCCCCGCCCGAGGTGCCGATGACCGCGGTGGGCTTGCCGTCGAACGATCCCTGGCCGTAGGGACGCGAAGCCCAGTCGAGCGCGTTCTTCAGCACGCCCGGGATCGACCGGCTGTACTCGGGGGTCACGATGATCACACCGTCGACGTCAGCGATGGCCTGCTTGAAGTCGCGCGCGACCTGCGGGTAGTCGCCGTCGTGGTCGGGCGAGTAGAACGGCAGGTCCTTGATCGCGATCTCGACGAGCTCGACGCCGGCGGGAGCGAGAGCGGCGAGCGCCTTCGCGAGCTTGCGGTTGAGCGAGGTCGACGAGATGCTGCCGACGATGTAGCCGATCGTGTACTGGGGCACGGTGAAGCGTCCTTCTTGTTCTGGGGAATGGGCGCGGTCGGCGCCCCCATAAGTCAAGCCGATCTTCCTGTGTTCCATTCCCATGAATGGTCATTCGGGGTCATACCGACGGACGGGTGGATGCCGCAGGCCCGGCAGAATGGAGGGGATGAGCGGCTCACCCCGGCCCGATGCAGGTCCGACGACGAACCGAGGTCGTGTCATGCCGCACGGGCTCGCAGGGCTGCTCGTCAACCGCTCGTTCGCCCTGCTCTGGCTGGCGCAGGCGCTGTCGTCGTTCGGCGAATACTTCATGGCCGCGACGACCACGGTCTGGATCGTGACCGACCTCGCCGCCGGCGACCCGCGAACCCCGATCTACGTCGGCCTGGTGGTCATGGCCACCGCCGCCCCGCGTCTGTTCCTCGCGCCGTTCGCCGGTGCCTGGGTGGATCGTCTGCCCGCCCGGCGCACGATGCTCCTCGCCGATCTGGGGCGACTGGTCGTGTACGTGCCGTTCCTCGTGATCGTGCTGACCGGCCCGGCACTGCTGTCGGTGTGGGCGGTGATCGCGCTGCAGCTCATCCTCAGCTCGGGAGCTCAGCTGTTCACGCCCGCACGCAACGCGCTCGTGCAGGTCGTCGTTCCCCAGGAGCAGCGGGTCGCGGCATCCAGTCGTTCCGTCTTCGCCAATATGGGCGTCGGCGTCCTCGCGACCATGGCGGGGCCGGTCGCATTCGCAGCGTTCGGGGTGATCCCCGCGATCGTGATCGACGCTATGTCGTTCCTGCTGTCGGCACTGCTGATTCTGCTGGTGCGCGACGACCTTCGGCCGCACACGGCGGCACGGGGATCGTATTGGGGAGACCTGGCGGCCGGCATCCGCGCGGCGTGGCGGATTCCGAGCGTGCGCGACCTCATCCTCGGCATGGGCGCGTACGGCGTGTGCCTCGGCGTGAACAACGCGGCGCTGCCGCTGTTCGCGCTCGACACGATCGGCCTGTCGGCGCCCGAGTACGGCATCGTGTCGGGCATGTTCTCGGTGGGCGGGCTCGTCGGGGCGGTGATCGCGCCGCGACTGCTGCGCGGGCGGCGCCTCGAACCCCTGCTGGCCGGCACGCTCGTCGCGCTGGGCGCCGTGTACGTCGCCTACAGCTTCAGCCGGTCGTTCGTTCCCGCACTGCTGATCATGGGCGCGGCCGGCGTCGTCTTCTCGGTCTACGTCATGTGCCAGGGACCGATTCTGCAGGAACGCGTGCCGGTCGGTTCGATGGGCCGCATCTCATCGCTCACGACTCCGGTGATGTCGGCCACGTCGCTGGTGGCGACGGGCATCGCGTCGGTGGTGTTCGCCCGCTTCGCGCCCGGCGTCGCGCAGCGGCAGGCGTACGCGGTGGCGATCGCCACGGCGGCGGTGGTCATGGCGGCGTCGGGCGCTCTGCTCGTGATCGGTGCACGCAGGCAGGTGCGCGAAGCGCGCGGGTGACCGGGCGGCACTCGCGGTGCGGCTGACCCCGCCGCCGGGCGCGCGATCTCCACCCGCCGGGGGAGGCATTGTGACCGCATCCCTCCTACGGTGGAGGGATGCGCGTCGATCCCCGTCTGCAGCGACAGGACCTCGCCCTCGCCGCCGCGATCGGCGTGGGCGCGATCATCAGCGCGGCGCTCGGCGCCGTCGCCGGCATGTACGGCGACAAGCAGGCGCCGATGTGGGCGGCCGTGGTCTACGCCGTCGTGCTCGCCGGCGCCATCGCGGTGCGGCGTCGCTGGCCGGCAACCGTCGCCGTCGTCACGGCGACGGCCTACTTCGCCGCCGTCACCTGGCACGTGCCCGAGCTGTATGCCGGCAACATCGCGATGTTCATCGGCTTCTACACGGTCGGCGCGGTCTCGCCCGACCGCCGGCGTGCCCTGTGGGTGCGCGCCGGCATCACGATCGGCATGTTCGTCTGGCTGCTGACGGTCACGTTCGTCGAAGCGACGCATCCCGCCGACGACTCGCTCTCGCACGCCGGGGCGTTCTCGCCGTTCGTCGCGTACGCGCTGCTGAACATCCTGGTCAACGCGCTGTACTTCGGCGGCGCCTACTTCTTCGGCGAGCGCACGTATGCCGCCTCCCTCCAGCGCCGTGCGCTTCAGGAGCGCACGACCGAACTCGAGCGCGAGCGCGAGCGCACGGCTGCGCAGGCGGTCGCCCTCGAGCGGGTGCGCATCGCGCGCGAGCTGCACGACGTCGTGGCCCACCATGTCTCCCTCATGGGCGTGCAGGCCGGCGCCGCGCGCGCCGTGATGGACAAGGACCGGGATGCCGCGGCCCGCACCCTCGGTCAGGTCGAGGCCTCGGCCCGCGATGCGCTGCACGAGCTGCGGCAGCTGCTGGAGACGCTGCGCTCGGACGGCGACGCCGACGCTCCCAGCACCGTCGGGCTTGCGGGCCTGACGGACCTCGTCGCCGAATCGGCCTCGGCGGGGCTTCCGGCGACCCTCACCGTGATCGGCGAGCCACACCCGGTGCCCGACACCGTGCAGGTCTCGCTCTACCGCATCGCGCAGGAGGCCCTGACCAACGCGCGCCGGCATGCGGGGCGCGATGCCGCGGCAGACGTGCGCCTGCGCTACGACGACGCGGGCATCGAGCTGGAGGTCACGAACACCGGCCGCCTCGTCGCTCGCATGGGTCAGGGCCTCGGTCTGGTGGGCATGCGCGAGCGCGCGCTCGCGGTCGGCGGCACGATCGAGGCGCGTCCGCGCGAGCGCGGCGGGTTCCTGGTGCGGGCGACGGTTCCGCAGGCCGCAGTCGAGCTGGCCATGACGGGGGATGCCGATGCCTGAGCCGATGCCTGAGCCGCTGCCTGAGCCGCCGCCTGAGCCTCTGCGCGCACCGCTGGGCGCGCCGATGCCTGAGCCTCTGCGCGTGCTGCTCGTCGACGACCACGCCATGATGCGCGCCGGATTCCGGCTGATCCTCGAGACGGCGGACGGCATCGAGGTCGTCGGCGAGGCGTCCACCGGCGCCGAGGGGGTGGCGGCGGCCGCGCGGCTGCAGCCCGACGTGATCTGCATGGACGTGCAGATGCCCGACATGGACGGCCTCGAGGCCACCCGCCGCATCGTCGCCGATCCCGGGATCGATGCGGCCGTGCTGATCGTCACGACCTTCGACCGCGACGATTACCTCTTCGCCGCGCTCACGGCGGGCGCGGCCGGGTTCCTGCTCAAGAACGCCGGTCCCGAAGAGCTCGTGCGCGCGGTGCGCGTGGCCGCCGCGGGCGACGCCCTGCTCTCGCCCGAGGTCACCCGCCGGGTGATCGCGCGTTTCGCGGCCGACGGGGTCGCGGCATCCGCCCTCTCCCCGGCCGACGGGCTCGCGGCATCCACCCCCTCCGCGGCCGACGGGGTCGCGGCATCCACCCCCTCCTTCCCTGTTCAGCAGTCACCCTCTGCAACCACCCGCGCCGAAGACCCGCAGAAACCGACTGCCGAACCGGCGGCTCGTCAGCCCGTACCGGCCGCCGACCTCACCGAGCGCGAGGCCGAGGTGCTGCGGCTCATGTCCGAGGCCCTCAGCAACGCCGAGATCGCGCGGCGCCTCTACATCGGCGAGGCCACCGTGAAGACCCACGTGTCGAACGTGCTGCAGAAACTCGGCGCGCGCGATCGCGTGCAGGCCGTCGTGCTGGCCTACCGGCGCGGGCTGGCCTGAGCGCCCTCCCCCGGCAGGCGGAGGAGCAGAACCCGTCGCAGGGGGGATGCCGCGGCATCCACTCCTCCGTAGCGTGGAAGCACACCGAACGAGGAGGACGGATGCTCGAACTGCGCGGCATCACCAAGAGCTACGGCGGCCGCCGGGTGCTCGACGACGTCGGGTTCGACGTCGCGCCGAAGCGGCTGACGGGGTTCGTCGGCGGCAACGGCGCCGGCAAGACCACGACCATGCGCATCGCCCTCGGCGTGCTCGAAGCCGACGGCGGCGAGGTGCAGCTCGACGGCGCCCCGATCTCGTCGGGCGACCGCCGCCGCTTCGGGTACATGCCCGAAGAGCGCGGCCTGTACCCGAAGATGAAGGTCGCCGAGCAGATCGCCTATCTCGCGCGCCTGCACGGCTATTCGAAGGCCGATGCCGACGCCAACGCGACGGCGCTGCTCGAGCGACTCGGGCTCGGCGAGCGGCTGAACGACAAGGTCGAGACACTGTCGCTGGGCAACCAGCAGCGCGCGCAGATCGCCGCGGCGCTCGTGCACGACCCCGAGGTGCTGATCCTCGACGAACCGTTCTCGGGTCTCGACCCGCTGGCCGTCGACGTGGTCGCGGGGGTTCTGCAGGAGCGCGCCGCGCAGGGTGTGTCGGTGCTGTTCAGCTCGCACCAGCTCGACGTCGTCGAGCGTCTGTGCGACGACCTCGTGATCATCGCGGCGGGCACGATCCGCGCGGCCGGAACCGCCGACGAACTGCGCGCGGCACACGCCGGGCACCGCTACGAGCTGCACACCTCGGGCGACGCCGGCTGGCTGCGCGATGAGCCGGGCGTTGAGGTCGTCGACTTCGCCGCAGGCTCGGCCGTGTTCGACGTCGACGACGACCAGACGGCCCAGCGCGTGCTGCGCCGCGCCGTCGAGACCTCGCACGTGCAGAGCTTCGCCCCGCGGCATCCCACCCTCGCCCAGATCTTCAAGGAGGTCATCCGATGAGCACCCCCGTGACGCCGTCCACGGCGCAGAGCGTCTGGCTCGTGGCCGAGCGCGAGATCGGCTCGAAGCTGCGCAGCAAGGCGTTCGTCATCTCGACGGTGATCATGTTCGCATTTGCCCTCGCAGGTGTCATCTGGGGCGGATTCTCAGCGGCGAACCCCTCGCAGACCCCGGTGGCGGTCACGAGTCAGTCGGCGTCGGTCGTCGCGGGCATGTCGAACCTGGATGTCACGACCGCCGACTCGGCCGATGCCGCCATCGCGCTCGTGAAGAGCGGAGACGTGGATGCCGCGATCGTGCCCGATGCCGACAGCCCGGCGCACGTGAAGATCGTGGCGAAGGACTCGGCGCCGCAAGAGCTCGTCGCCGCCTTGAGCGTGTCGCCGCCCGTGCAACTGCTGAACTCGAGCCCCGAGGACGCCCTGCTGCGGTATCTCGTCGCGATCGGCTTCGGAATCGTCTTCCTCATCTCCGCATCGATGTTCGGGTCGACGATCGCCCAGTCAGTGGTCGAAGAGAAGCAGACGCGCGTGGTCGAGATCCTCATCTCGGCGATCCCGGTGCGCGCACTCATGGCGGGCAAGGTGATCGGCAACACGATCCTCGCGATGGGACAGATCATCGTGCTGGTCGCGATAGCGATCATCGGACTGTCGGTGAGCGGCCAGAACGCCGTGCTCGCAGGCCTCGGCGGCCCGATGGTGTGGTTCGCCGTGTTCTTCCTGTTCGGGTTCATCCTGCTGGCGGCGCTGTTCGCGGGGGCTGCGGCCATGGTCTCGCGACAGGAGGACATCGGCTCGACCACCATGCCGCTGACGATGCTGATCCTGGCGCCGTACATCCTGGTGATCCTGTTCAACGACAACCCGGTCGTGCTCACCGTGATGTCGTACGTGCCGTTCTCGGCGCCGGTCGCGATGCCGCTGCGGCTCTATCTGGGAGCCGCGCAGTGGTGGGAGCCGCTCGTCTCGCTCGTGCTGCTGATCGCGACGTGCGTGGCCGCGGTGCTGGTGGGGTCGAAGATCTACCGCAACTCGCTGCTGCGCATGGGCGCGCGCGTGAAGCTGGGCGAGGCGCTGAAGGCGTAGGGGGCGGATGCCGCGGGCCGGGCTGCCGCGGCTTGTGCCGCGCCACCGCCAGCGTCACCGCGGCTTGTGCCGCGCGCGGCTCAGCGCGTCGGCGGCGCGCACCAGCGCCAGGTGCGAGAACGCCTGCGGGGTGTTGCCGGCCTGCCGGCGGTTCTCGATGTCGTACTCCTCGGAGAGCATCCCGACGTCGTTGACGAGGTCGCACAGCCGATCCATGAGCGCGTGCGCCTCGTCGAGGCGGTCCGTGGCCGCATACTGCTCGACCAGCCAGAACGAGCACGCGAGAAAGGGATATTCCTCCCCGGAGAGCCCGTCGACGCCGGTGTTGTTGCGGTATCGACGCAGCAGGCCGCTCTGCAGCAGCTCGGCCTCGATCTTCGCCACGGTGGCGAGCATGCGCTCATCGTCGGGCGCGCAGAACCCCACCTGGGGTAACAGCAACAGCGAGGCATCCACCTCTGTCGTCCCGTAGTACTGGGTGAAGTGTCCGTCGGTCACGCCCTGCTCGTCGATCTCGGCCTTCACTCGGGCGCGCAGTTCGCGCCACTTCTCCACCGGCCCCGACAGTCCGTGCACCTCGACGGCGCGGATCGCCCGGTCGAACGTGGCCCACACCATCACGCGCGAGTGCGTGAACATGTGCGGGTCACCGCGGATCTCCCACAGCCCGTTGTCGGGCCGGTCGAGCTGGCGCGCGGCCTCGGCGACGAGCTTCTTCTCCAGCGGCCAGGAGAATGCGGACTCGTTGAGTCCGGCATCCCGCGCCGCCGCCAGCGTGACGAGCACCTCGCCGATCACGTCGGCCTGGTACTGCAGCGCCGCGCCGTTGCCGACCCGCACCGGGGCCGACCCCGCGTACCCGGGCAGGCTCGGCATCTCTCGCTCGGCAAGGTCGCGCTCGCCCGCGAGCCCGTACATGATCTGCAGGTCGGCGGGGTCGCCCGCGACGGCCCGCAGCAGCCATTCGCGCCAGTGCGCGGCGACCTTGATGAATCCGTGGTCGAGCAGCGCCTCGAGGGTCAGCGCGGCGTCGCGCAGCCAGACGTAGCGGTAGTCCCAGTTGCGCACCCCACCGAAGTCCTCGGGCAGCGAGGTTGTCACGGCCGCGGCGATGCCGCCGGTGACGTGGTTGGTCAGCGCCCGCAGGATCACCAGCGACCGCACGACCTCGTCGCGGTGGGGACCGGCGTGCTCGATCTTGTCGGCCCAGTCCTGCCACCACGTGCGCGTGCGCTCGACGGCGTCGTCGACATCAAGTCGCTCGGGCGGCTGGTGGTACGACGGGAACCAGGTCAGCGACAGGTCGACGCTCTGACCCTCGGCCACCGCAATCTTTCCGGTGTGGACATGGTCGGATGCCACGGCCCGCGCCCCGCGCAGCACCACGGCATCGGGCCCGGCCATCGCGACGAGCTCGGGCGTCTCATCGGTGCCGACCTGCCGCACCCACGGCATCGCGCGCGCGTAGTCGAAACGCAGGCGCAGCGTGTGGTCGAACTCGACGAGGCCCTTGACGCCGATGATGCGGCGGATCACATCGCCGCGATCCTCGGCAACGCTCCCGTGCTTACCGATCGGCATGACGTCGTGCACCTCGGCGATGCCGTTCGCACTCTCCCACCGGGTCACGAGGATCAGCGTGTCGCCGTCGTAGTACCGGGTCGCCGTGGCTTTGGCGTCGACGGGGCGCAGGCTCCAGCATCCATGGTCTTCATCGCCCAGCAGCGCACCGAACACCGAGCCCGAGTCGAGCCGGGGCACGCAGAGCCAGTCGATGCTGCCCTCGCGCGAGACCAGCGCGGCGGTACGGCAGTTGCTCAGAAGGGCATAATCTTCGATCGGAATCGACATCGCCTCAAGTCAAGCACCGTTGCTCCCATTTGCGTCAGCACCGCAGCGGATTATCGTGAAGGCCATGCCGAAGACAACGACCTTCCTCATCTTCGGAGCGTCCGGCGACCTCACGTCTCGCCTGCTCCTGCCCGCGCTCGGCCAGCTGCTGAAGCGAGAACCCGACCGCCACGTGGCCCTGTACGGCGCAGGCAGCGACGACTGGAGCGCCGCGCGGTGGAAGAAGGCCGTGCACGAGGCGTTCGCGTCGTCGGATGCCGCCGACCAGGTGTCGCGCCTCGGCACAACGACGTACACCCAGGCTGACATCACCAAGGCCGCCGACCTGCAGAAGCTGCTCGCCGAGATCGACGGGCCGCTGGTGATGTACTTCGCCGTGCCGCCGGCCGTGACCGTCGCGGCCTGCGAGGCGTTGGCGCAGGTGACACTGCCCGACGACACCGTGCTCGCCCTCGAGAAGCCCTTCGGCGGCGACGAAGCGGGCGCCCGCGAGCTGAACGCGACGCTGGCGGCGCTGGTGCCCGAGAACCGGATCTTCCGGGTCGACCACTTCCTCGGGCGCTCGACGCTGCTGAACATCCTCGGCGTGCGGTTCGCGAACCGCCTCATCGAGCCGGTGTGGTCGGCCGACCACGTCGAGTCGGTGCTCGTGCGCTACGACGAGTCGCTCGCACTCGAGGGGCGGGCCCGGTACTACGACAAGGCCGGCGCGATGATCGACATGCTGCAGAGCCATCTGCTGCAGGTGCTGGCCGTGCTCGCGATGGAAGAGCCCGTCGACCTCGACGAGGTCGATCTGCGCGACGCGAAGAGCGCGGCGCTGCGCGCGACGCACATCTGGCACGACAACCCGGTCAAGAACTCGCGGCGCGCGCGGTACACGGCCGGCACGATCGGCGACCGCACGCTGCCGTCGTACGTCGATGAAGACGGCGTGGATCCGTCGCGCGAGACCGAGACGCTCGCCGAGATCGTCTGCGAGGTGCGCACATCGCGCTGGGCCGGCGTGCCGTTCACGCTGCGCAGCGGCAAGGCGATGGGCGAGAAGACCGCCGAGATCGTCGTCACTTTCAAGCCGGTGCGGCACATCCCCGACGGGCTGACCGGGCAGCCGGCCGACGGCGGCGTGCTGCGGATCGGCCTGAGCCCCGACCGCATCGAACTCGTGCTCAACGTCAACGGCGGCGATGACCCGTTCGCACTGCGTCGCGAGTCGCTGTCGACGAAGATCGGCAAGAGCACGCTGCTCGCCTACACCGAGGTGCTCTCGCAGCTGCTCGACGGCGATGTGGCCCTGTCAGTGCGGGGGGATGCCGCGGAGGAGTGCTGGCGCATCATCCAGCCGGTCCGCGACGCGTGGGCACGCGGCGAGGTGCCGCTCGAGAACTACCCCGCCGGCTCGACCGGGCCCGCGGAGTGGGCCAGCTCGCAGGTCTGAGGACTCAGGTCCCCGAGCGAGGGCAGCAGGCCCGAAACGAAGGGCCGGATGCGGGCCGTGCGCCGCCTCCGCCGTTCAGAAGTCAGCAAGTCTGCGCCGTCTGCACCCCGAATCAGTCGTCTCCCCCGCGTCGGCGTGCATCTTTGCGGAGTTCTGAACACGTCCGCCACGGCACCTGACGCGCGCCGCCTCGCTCAATATTCGGTGCGGTCTGTCAGCCGCGCCCACGCGATGAACGGGGCTATGCGCTCGTCATGCGGAAGGGAGATGGATGCCACGGGCAGCAGTGCCCGGTCGGCATCCATCCCCTCGAAGTAGCGGTAGAACGCCGCGTCGTCGAACCCGGCGGCTGCGGCATCGTTGCGGTCGGCGGCGAAGTGCACCGCGTCGAGCCGCGCCCACAGCGAGGCCGCCAGGCACATGGGGCAGGGCTCGCAGCTCGCGTAGAGCTCAGCGCCCGAGAGGTCGAAGGTTTCGAGCGCACGACATGCAGCTCGAATCGCGGTGACCTCGGCATGAGCCGTCGGGTCGAGGTCGGCCGTGACCCGATTGACCCCCTCGAACACCCGCCCGTCGGCGGTCACGACGACGGCACCGAACGGCCCGCCCTCTGCCGCGACGTTGTCGACGGCGACGCGCACGGCATGTCGGAGGTGCTCGGTGTCGTTGTCCACGGGGTCCGACGCTAACAAGCCCGCGGGTGGGCGTCCACCGCGACAGGGCCCCGGGTCCGCCGCCCGCCGGTCGCGCACCCACCCGGGAGATCACCCTTGTGCACGCTTTTCGCGCGGGAGACGCGCACAAGGATGATCTCGCGAAGGGAGGGGTGGATGCCGCAGCCCGGCCCCGCTCGAAACAGGGGATTTCCGCCGAGACACGGGGCGACGCCCTCGGTCTCAGCGGAAATCCCCTGTTTCGTGTTCAGTACGGGTGAGCGCGGCACCACGTAGCACCGCACGAAGGCCACGAAGCCACGTACGATGCGCCGCGCGCTCAGTCGAGCAGCTCAGCCTCGATCACGTCGTCGTCGTCCGACCCTGCGGCCGGGCCCGACGAGGTCAGCACCAGCTGCGTGTCGTCGGCCGCGACATCCACTCGCACCACGTCGCCGTCGTGCACGTTGCCCGACAGCAGCGCCATGGCCAGCCGGTCCTGGATCTCGCTCTGAATGAGTCGCCGCAGCGGCCGCGCGCCGAATGCCGGGTCGTACCCGCGGCGAGCGAGCCAGGCCCGCGCGTCGGGCGTGACCGCGAGGGTCAGCCGGCGCTCGTGCAGACGCTTCTGCAGCTGGTCCACCGACAGTTCGACGATCTGGGCCAGGTCGTCCTCGCTCAGGGCGTGGAACATCACGATGTCGTCGAGCCGGTTCAGGAACTCGGGTCGGAACGACGCCCGCACCAGGTTCATGACCTGCTCGCGCTTCTGGTCACTCGTCAGCACCGGGTCGATGAGGATCGGCGAGCCGATGTTGCTGGTCAGGATCAGGATGACGTTCTTGAAGTCGACCGTGCGCCCCTGGCCGTCGGTCAGCCGCCCGTCGTCGAGCACCTGCAGCAGCACATCGAACACCTCGGGGTGTGCCTTCTCGACCTCGTCGAGCAGCACGACCGAGTACGGCCGACGCCGCACGGCCTCGGTCAGCTGCCCGCCCTGCTCGTAGCCGACGTATCCCGGAGGGGCGCCGACCAGCCGCGAGACGGAGTGCTTCTCGCCGTACTCCGACATGTCGATGCGCACCATGGCGTGCTCGTCGTCGAAGAGGAACTCGGCCAGGGCCTTGGCCAGCTCGGTCTTGCCGACGCCGGTCGGCCCCAGGAAGAGGAACGAACCGGTCGGCCGGTTCGGGTCGCTGATGCCCGCCCGCGAGCGCCGCACCGCGTCAGAGACGGCCCCCACGGCTTCTTTCTGCCCGATCAGTCGCTTGCCGAGCTCTGACTCGAGGTGCAACAGCTTCTCGCTCTCGCCCTGCAGCAGCCGCCCGACCGGGATGCCGGTCCACGACGCTATCACCGCGGCGATGTCGTCGTCGGTGACCTGCTCGTTGACCATGCGCGGCTCGGTCGGCGCCTCTTCGGCCTGCTCGGCCTCGGCCAGCTGCGCCTGCAGCTTCTTGATCGTCTCGTACTCCAGGCGCGATGCCTTCGCGTAGTCGGCCTCGCGCAGAGCCCGGTCACGGTCGATCGTGGCCTGGTCGAGCTGCTTCTTCAACTCGCCGACACGATTGAGCCCCGCGCGTTCCTTCGCCCAGCGAGCCTCGAGGCCGCGCAGCTCCTCTTCGGAGACCGCCATCTGCTCGCGCAGCTTGGCCAGGCGCTCCTTCGAGGCGTCGTCCTTCTCCTTCTTCAGGGCCAGCTCTTCGAGCCGCATCCGGTCGACCGAGCGCTTGAGCTGGTCGATCTCGACGGGGCTCGAGTCGATCTCCATCTTCAGGCGGCTCATGGCCTCGTCGATGAGGTCGATGGCCTTGTCGGGCAGCTGGCGGCTGGGGATGTATCGGTTGGAGAGGGATGCCGCGGCCACCAGCGCGCTGTCGCTGATGGTCACCCCGTGGTGGGCCTCATACCGGCCCTTCAGCCCGCGCAGGATGGCGATCGTGTCTTCGACGCTCGGCTCGCCGACGTACACCTGCTGGAAGCGGCGCTCGAGCGCGGCATCCTTCTCGATGAACTCGCGATACTCGTCGAGGGTCGTGGCGCCGATGAGGCGCAGCTCGCCGCGGGCGAGCATGGGCTTGAGCATGTTGGATGCCGCGACCGACCCCTCGCCGCCGCCGGCGCCCATCAGCACGTGCAGCTCGTCGATGAACGTGATCACGCGTCCCTCGGACTCGGTGATCTCCTTGAGCACGCTCTTCAATCGCTCCTCGAACTGGCCGCGGTACATGGCTCCCGCCACGAGCGCGGAGATGTCGAGCGCAATGAGCTCTTTGTCTTTCAGCGACTCGGCGACGTCGCCCGCAACGATGCGCTGGGCGAGGCCCTCGACCACGGCGGTCTTGCCGACACCGGGCTCGCCGATGAGGACGGGGTTGTTCTTCGTGCGCCGGGTCAGCACCTGACTGACGCGGCGGATCTCGCTGTCTCGTCCGATGACGGGATCGAGCTTGCCCTGGCGGGCGCGATCGGTGAGGTTGATGCCGAACTGTTCGAGGGGGCTCTGCTGCTCCTCCTGCCCGGGCTGGGGTTGTGCGTTCATGTGTCTCCTTGAAATCTGCGGGACTCACGTCATCGTCAAACTTGAGTCGCTCTGGCTCAAGTTTATCAGGGGGTGGATGCCACGGCAAGGGGCGCTTGCCGTGCCTCAGGTTTCTTCAGCCCGGGGGTTGCTGCAGGGAACAACAGCGCGAGCACGGAACAACAGCGCGAGCGCCATCCCCTTGTGATGATCCATTTGCTAAGGGAGGGAAGAGTTCGGCGCCGATCGCTTCGTGACGTTCGACAAGGCGGCAGCGAAGCACCTCGGCTGGGAGCTGCTCGCCTGACGGTGCGATAAGGCGCTCAGATCAGGATGGGGAAGGTCAGCATCATGACGACGCCGCCGACCGCGACGACGATGGCCAGTCCGAGCAACGTCGTGCGCACCCACGCCGCAAGCTCACGCTGCGACATCGCCGTGAGGAACAGCACGAGAGCGAACAGGACGGTCAACAGCGTGTAGTCGTCGCCGCGCTGATTACTGGCCAGCGCGGCGGAGAACTTCGCGTCGGCCTTGTCGGAGAGCGCGCTCGAAGCCTGACTGAATGAGATCGACATGTCGCCGCCCCATTTCGACGCCTGGAACCCGCACCATGCCGTGAGCACGGCCGTGAGCGAGAGCACGAACACCGCCACGACGTCGAACAGGTCACGCTTCTTCTTCGGCTCCGCCATGGTTCACCCCTCTCCGCCGCCATCTTCGCAACACGGCTCAACATGTGAGCACTCGCCCGCCCGCGCCGGGTGACCCCGTGAACCACGGCGATCAGGGGCAACTCCCGACCCCATAGACTCGGGGAGTGTCCAGAGATGCGGCTCCCATGAGCACTCCCCCGACCGGCGCGCAGACGGGAGCCGCGGCCGTGCCACCGTGGCCCGATCTTCCGGCGACGCCGCCGGCCGCGCCGCACGCTGGCCAGCCTCCGATCATGCGCCCTCCGGCACCCGCTCCGCAGGCGGTACCGGCGCCCCAGCCGCCCGCCGGCCGTCCCGCACCCACTCGGCAGGCAGCGCACCAGCCGGCGGCGGCCTCGCAGCACCCCACGCCCGCGTACCCGCACGCTTCCGCGTATCCTCAGGCGCTTCAGGCACCCGGTCATCCTCAGGCACCGGCGTACACACAGTCGCCGGTTGCTCACCCCGCACCGGCGTACGCGCAGCACCCGCACGCGCAACAGCCCGCCTACGCGCAACAGCCCGCCTACGCGCAACAGCCCGCCTGCACGCAACAGCCCGCTTACGCGCAGCCGCCCCTCGCTCCGCAGCCCGCGCCCGCGCCCGCGTACGCGTACACGCAACAGCCGGCACCCGCACCCACCTACGCACAGCAGCCGGCGCCCACGCACGCGCATCCTCCGGCACCCACCTACGCACAGCAGCCCGCCGCCGCCCCGGCGCGTCCCGAGGCGCCGGGCGTGGCATCCGTTCTCGCATACGCACCGCCGACCGTTCCTGCCTTCACCGACCACGCACCCGCTGTCGGGTACGGCCTCCCGGCCCCCGTGCCCGACCCGTCGACCCGCAACAACCTCGGCGTCGTCGCCCTGGTCTCGGGCATCACCGCGGTCGTCCTGAACATCATCGGTCTGATCATCCAGAGGATTCTGATCCACGGGTACGACGGCACGTCGGCCTACCTCGAGGGGCTGCGGACCAGCTCGTACATCTTCGCGATCACCGTGACGCTCCTCGCACTGGTGGCCGTCATCTGCGGCGCCGGGGGCCTCGCACTGCGCGGCCGCGGCAAGGCGATGGCCGGCATCGGGCTGGGCATCGGCATCGCCGTGGTCGCAGCCTCGATCGGGGGCCTCATCACCGGCTCGCTCGTGCTCTCCTGAGCAGAACGGGCGCGTGCCGGCTCAGCGCTCGGCGCGGAACCGCGTCACCACATCGAGCAGCGTCTCGGCCGACCGCGGCCAGCTGAACTGGGCGATGTGGTCGGCTCCCGCGGCGACGATCGCGCCCCGGGCAGACGCATCGTCGAGCGCGGCCACGGCCGTGGCGAACTCGGCGGGGTCTTCGGCATCCACGTACAGCGCCCCGGGGCCCGCGACCTCGTGGAAGATCTCCAGATCGCTGACCACCGCCGGCACGCCCAGCGCCAGCGCCTCGGCGATCGGCAGCCCGTAGCCCTCATCGAGGCTCATCGTCACCAGCACGGCGCGATCCGCCAGCAGCCGGGCGTACTCGGCGTCGGTCACCCCGCCGTGGAAGACGACGTCGGCGCCCTCCGGGATGAGCGCCTCGAGCTCGGCCCGGCGGGCGGGCGTGATGCGGCTGAGCAGGTGCAGCGTGCGGCCCGGCAACCGCCCCATCCCGCGAATGAGCGCCTCGACGTTCTTGTACGGCATGAACGACCCCATGTAGACGAGGTTGCGGGCACCGCCCACCACCTCGACGCCCTCGGGCAGCACCGTGCGCAACTTCTGTGGAGCATCAGGCACGACGACGACCGGTCGCTTGGTCAGCCGCACCTGCGCGAACTGTCGCTTGCTCGTCTTGCTGACGGTGGCGACGACGTCGGCGGCGTTGAGCGTGAGCCGCTGCGGCGTGTACGACAGGTGGAACAGGCGCCACCCCAGCCGCACGAAACCGGGCAGGTCGCGCGGGGGCGTGCGGTGCCGGTAGTAGATCATGTCGTGCAGGGTCAGGATCAGCCGGAAACGGCGCCCGATCGTCCCCATCGTCTGCATCGGCGTGAACACGACATCGGGCCGGTGGCGGTTCAGGATCAGCGAGGTCAGCGGCTCGCGCAGCGCCGTGGGCGCATGGATCTTCAGCAGCCGGGCGCCGTCGGGCAGCAGCATCCTCTGCGCGTCGTCCCAGATGAGGAAGACGACGTCGACACCGCGCTCGGGCGCCTGCGCGAACACGGCCGCGGCGAGGTCGGCGGAGTACCGGCTGATGCCGTCGTGGAAGTCGGTGCGGATGTAGCGTGCGTCGAAGAACAGGCGCATTACAGCGGGTCGCCCCGATACAGCTTCTCGAAGGTGTCGAGGGTGTTCTGGATGTCGTGGATCTCGACACCGTCGAGCGATGCGTGCTGCATGCGCAGGTACTCGGCGTCGTCGGCCGCGAGCACCGTCCGGATGCGGTCGGCGAGCGCGTCGACGTCGCCGGGCGGGAAGAGATAGCCGTTCTCACCGTCGTGGATGAGATGCGGCAGGGCGACCGCGTCGGCGCCGATGACCGGCAGGCCCGAGGCCATCGCCTCCATCGTGGCGATCGACTGCAACTCGGCGATGGACGAGATGACGAAGACGTCCGCGCGCGTGTACGCGGCGCGCAGCTCGTCTTCGGGCACCTTGCCGTAGAACGTCACCCGGTCGGCGATGCCCAGCTTCGCGGCCAGCTGCTCGAGCTTGTGCCGTTGGTCGCCGCCGCCGACGACGTCGTAGACGACGTCGAGCTCGGGCACGAGCTTCGCGATGGCCTGCAGCG
>Ga0164242_10000885_pt1 | contig 35606 bp, 38 predicted proteins | sample OricomgcompostMG_FD_108783 | JGI IMG/M metagenome (GOLD analysis project Ga0164242, IMG submission 108783) | Miracle-Growth compost microbial communities from Emeryville, California, USA - Original compost - Miracle growth compost (MG) ... | reverse complement strand
GGGATCGGTTTCGTTTTTTTCATGATTTTTCATGATAAGGTATTCCTGAATGAAGGCTCTGAAAATCATTTTTTTGCAATTCGGCCCCTTGATCGCGTTTTACGGCGCCAATCACTTTTGGGGCTTGAAGGCGGGCATTCTGGCCTCGCTCATCTGGGCCGTGGCCGAAGTCGCGGTGAGCCTGTGGATGAAAAAGCCGCTGACCTTTTTCTTCTGGTTTTCGTCGGGGATCGCGATCGTGTTCGGGGTGATCGATCTTTTTCTGCAACGCTCGTTTTTATTCAAATACGAAGGCTCGCTGACGAACACGATCGTCGGCGGAATGTTCGCGTACTCGTTATGGAAGAAGCGGCCTTTATTGAACGAGATGGTGCGGGCGCAAATTCAGACTCAGAAGGGATTGGCCTCGCCGCCCGAGCTGATCCCCGAGGTCGCGGATTACCTCTGGGCGCTGACTTGGCTTTGGACTTTTTATCAATTCGCCAAGGCCGTGTTTTATTTTTGGGTCGCCGGGAATTATCCGCTCGAAAAGGTTCTCGTGATCCGAACGGTGGTCGGGAACGTCAGTATGTTCGTTCTGTTGGGGGCTTCGATTTTGGGAAGGAAATTTATTTTGGCTCTAGCACGGCGTATCCGGCGAGGCGGCGAAATCGCTCCCTCCTTTGAGGGCCCGCCCAAAGAGCCGTGAGTTTCGTCCACCAAGGCGAAGGAAACATTCGCCCCAATTTGAGCGATTCTTCGACCAGGTAACGCATTTGTTCGACCTTCCAGCCGTGCTGATCGTAAAACCCGAACCAATCGGGCGGATTGAATTGAAAGGGAGCATTCTTCATTTGCTCCAGGCGCTTCTTGTTTTTTTGAAAAAAGTGCAGAATCATCGGCGAGAAATAATCCAAAATCCAATAACGGAACGAGGCCTGGGCTTTGAGGTCGTCGGCCAGGTTTCCGACCTGTTCAACGGTAAGGTAAGGAGTGACTCCTTCTGTCAGGACGACGGCCTTTTTCGATTCCGCCCCCAACTTTGTCAGCAGCGATTTTCGGATTTCGTCGTTCGACAGATCGGCGGCGATCCGTTCCAGGTGGCAGGTCGGAGCTTCGTTCTTGAGAGCCTCGTTCTTAAAGTCGATCATGCTCGGATAATCGACTTCGATCCACCGCAGGTTCGGGGGAAGTTTCAGCCGGTAAGGCCGGGTGTCGAGGCCCGCACCGAGATTGATCACGGTATCCACGCCTTCGGCGATTTTTTCTTCGAGAAAGCGATCAATGATGCAGGTGCGGATGACAATCGACCAGGCGGTGTAACGTCCGTGATGCATGTGAGAGGCGATTTGCTTCCCTCGGGCGCCCGAAAGACGTTCAGCCCAGGGATCCTGAAAAAGCGCGTCCTTGCGGCGCGATTCTTCGGCTCGGTAAACGGCGACCCAAAACGCGGTATCCGAAACGTGAGTGATTTCAGACATTCATGACTCCTTCAATCGGACAGTTTTTCAAGCTCCATCGTTCGAAGCTTGGGCGAAAGATAAGCGATCACTCCGGCTGAAAGCAGGCACATCGTCGCGCCAAAGTACACCGAGGGGACTGTCCCCATCAGTTTCGCCATCAGGCCCGATTCGACTTCGCCGATTTCGTTCGACGAACCGATGAAGATCGAATTGACGGCCGAAATTTTTCCGCGCAGGTGATCGGGCGAAGCGAGCTGCACGGCCGACGAGCGGATCAACATGCTGATGCTGTCGAAGGCGCCGCTCACGGCCAAGGCCGCCATTGAGAGCCAGAAAACCCGGCTTAATCCGAAAATAAAGATGCAAACGCCGAAGCCCGTGACGGCGGTGAAGAGCCAAGTCCCCGAGCGCCCTTTGAGCGGAAAACGGGCGAGGTAAAAACTCATCAGGGTTGCGCCGATGGCGGGTGCTCCGCGAAGTAAGCCCAATCCTTTGGGGCCCGCGTGCAAAATATCTTCAGCGAAAATGGGCAACAAGGCCGTGACTCCGCCGAAAAGCACCGACACCATGTCGAGTGACAGCGCAGGCAGCAAAATCGAGTGTTTGAACACAAAGCGGATGCCCGATAAAAATTCGTCTTTAATCGAATTATGCCGAGGCCGGTCGGCGGGTGGAGCGATGTCGGCTTTGATCAAAAGCAAAGAAAAAAGTCCGACGACGAGCAGAACGCAGACGACACTCGCAGCGGTGACCGAACCCAAGAAGCCGAAAATGAAGCCACCCACGGCAGGGCCGCCGATGCGGGCCACCTGCATGGCCGAGCTGTTGATCGCGGTGGCTTGGACGAGTTGTTCGCGGCTGACGAGTCGGGGAACCGACGCATAAATCGAGGGTTGCGAAAACGAACGCGCAAGCCCCGTTAAAAACGAGGCCGAATAAAGCATTAAAGCCTGGTGAGCGATGGTCAAATGCGAGGCAAAGAGATGCGCGCTCAAGAGGATCAAACCGGAAAGCAAACATACGCACAAAACTCCGCGATACACTTTGAGCGGTCGACTGCGATCGATCAGGTATCCCGCAAAGAGCGCAAGCCCGATCGCCGGAACCGCCTCGGTCAGACCGATCAGCCCGAGGTAGAGCGGATCCTTCATTAAATCGTAGATTCGCCAGGCCAGGACGATGGATTGCATTTGAACGGCGAAGGTGGCGAAAAATCGGGCAGTGACGAGCTTTTTGAAGTCGAGGGGCATTTTCATGAGGATGAGATGGATCTTACACCATTCTTCAAGTGTTTGGGAAGAGAGTGAGGTATTCTTCCAACTTGTCGAACGATCCGGTCCAACCCTGGGTCATGCCGCTTCGGGCTTGAATAAAGGTGGCGAGTTCGTCGGAAGTGACGTCTCCGTAGGGCTCCCACGAAACCGTGACCCGGGTTCGGTTCGGGGCTTCTTCGGCGAAGTCGACTCGCGTAAGCATGAACGCGGGCCAAGTGGGTGCCATCGGGTGCCGGCCCATGTTTCCTTGAGCGTCAGCGAATTGCTGGGTGTAAGTCAGATGCTCCGACGGCTGCATTTCGTGGTAATGAATCTTGCCGTATAGTTTCACGCCCTCATTGCCCGACGATTCGTTCGTCATTGAGAAAAAGATGCTCGCACCCGCTTTGATTTCGCCTTGTAAAAGTTCCATCGTGCTGCCGGTTGGGCCAAGCCATTTCGTCAGATGCTGGGGGTTGGTCCACATCTCATAAACGGTCTTGAGCGGAGCTTCGAAGGTTCGATTGATGACGAATTTCTCTTTGCCGGAGAGGTCTTTTTCGAGGTATTCCGCCAAGCGATCCCAAGTCGAATTGCCGCTGGCTTGCTTGATGAATTTCTTCATCTCGCGCGCCGAGGCTTCGGTTTCGAGAGTCATCGTCATTTCCATTTTGGTTTTACCCTTCAGGTCGGTGAACTCGACGGTCACCCGGAAAAGGGGAGCCTGCTCGTCGTTGCCGCCATGATCGTAAACCAGTCGCGAAAGCGGCACCACTTCGTGATATTTCGTTTTGTTCGGATAATCCGTTCCGTCGGGCCCGTGCATGGTGTAATGCCAGATCCCGCCGGGTTTTAACGATTTGCTGTGGGTGGTGATCGTAAATCCTCGGGGCCCCCACCACTGCGCCGCTTGTTCGGGGTCGGTCCAGGCTTCCCACACCATTTTTACGGGGGCGTCGTAAATTCGGGTCAGGTAAAGTTCATTCGGTTTATTTTTCGAGGTCATGCTTTTTTCCTTTCAAATAGGCATCGAGACGGTCGAAGCTTTCTTCCCAGAACACACGATATTGCTCCATCCAATGGGTGGCTTCCTTCAGTGCGGTTCCATTGAGTTTGCAGGGGCGCCATTGCGCATCGCGGGTTTTGGTGACGAGCCCCGCTTTTTCCAGCACCTTCAGATGCTTCGTGATCGCGGGCAGAGTCATTTTTTTAAGAAATGGTTTGGCTAAATCCGAAACGCTGGCTTCGCCTTTCGAGAGGCGAGCGAGCATCGCCCGACGGGTGGGATCCGCAAGCGCTGAAAAAGTGAGACTGAGTCGGTCGGAGTTCATCATTTTACTCATCGGTTAATTAACCTATAAGTTAAATATAAATTCATTCGAAACAAAAATCAAGGCTTGCTTTCGGATTTAATTAAGGATATTATTTATCCTCAATAAAGAAGGAGTCCTCCCTATGAAAAGATTAGAATATACGCAACTTTCGGCCTCCGCAGCCCAGGCGATGATGGCCCTCAGCAAGGCCGTGGAAGGTTTGGACGTGGACGTCAAGCTTCGGGAATTGGTGAAGATTCGCGTGTCGCAGTTGAATGGGTGTCTGTTCTGCCTGGACATGCACGTCAAGGAGTCGCGCTTGCACGGCGATCGTGAGCTGCGACTGCATCATCTGGCAGTGTGGCACGAATCGCCGCTGTTTACTGAGACGTAAAAAGCCGCATTAGAATGGGCTGAGTTGCTGACTCGTTTTGATCCGCGAGGAGTGAGTGACGAGGCTTATCAGCGCGCACTTCGGCATTTCTCCGAGAAACAACTCTCTGATCTGACTTTCGTGGTGTTGAATATCAATGCCTGGAATCGGCTCGGCGTCGCCTTTCGCGCAACACCGGGCGCTTACGATCGCCTGTACGGACTCGATCGAGCGGGTCTCGAGTAGACGGAGCGTCGGCGCTGATGGAGCTTCGCAATCAAGTCGAGTGGGCCATTCACTGCTGTGTGGTTTTGAGCGGTTTTGGGCCCGACGAACGAATTTCGACGAAGGCCTTAGCCGAGTTTCACGGCGTACCGAAAGAATATCTTTCGAAGGCCTTGCAGGCGCTTGCCCAAGCAAAGCTGATCGAAGGGAGCCTGGGCCCGAGCGGCGGATACCGTCTTGCCAAAGTTGCCGAGAAAATTTCTCTGCTCGACGTCGTCGAAGCGATCGAAGGCAAGAAGCGAACCTTTCGTTGCGAAGACATCCGCCACAATCATCCGTGCCTCGACCCGAAAGCTAAGCGCGATCGGCGCATCTGCGACGTCGCGCAGGCGATGTATCGCGCGGACGAGGCCTGGCGGCGCGAACTTCGACAAGTCACGCTTGCCGATCTTTTGAAGTCGGTCGGCCAACACGTCGACTCAGGCTTGCTGGAGCGTGGACGGGAGTGGTTGTTGAGAAAATAATCAGAATCCCGCTGCGATCACTAACCGTTGACCTGCGTAGATTCGATTGTTCTTCAGGTCGTTCATGCGTTTGATTCGTTTCAGTGAAGTATTGTACCGAGCGGCGATGACCGTCAGGGCCTCGCCCGAGCGGACGCGATGAATGATTTTTCGGGAGACCAGAAGGCGTTTCCCGGCCTGAAGGCGGTTGCCGTGCAATCCGTTGATTTTTTTCAGCATCGAAACGCTGAGGTGATAACGGCGCGCGATCATCGTCAGATTTTCCCCGCGTGCGACGCGATGATACTGATTGCGACCGACCGGCGAATGCGACGCCAAATGTCTGCGAGAAGTGCGACGGACGGGATGAAGTGCGGCCAGTTTCTGTTGGATCTGATCCAACGATTGATCCGTGTCCTTCGGAATCCAGACGTCGTAATTCCGGTAAGCGCGAGGGGTTCGTCCGCGATAAAGATGAGGGTTCAGCCGACGAAGGAGGGTGAGTGAAACCCCCGAACGTGAAGCGATCGATGAAAGTGAGACACCGCCGGCGACCGAAACCGATTGAACTTCCGGAAAGGGGTTGCTCTCGATATCGGTGAATCCGTATTTTTCGGGATGTTGTCCGATGATGACTCCTGCTAAGAATTTCGGAACGTAGTTTCGGGTTTCGGGCGGTAAGCTTTTCTTCTCGACCAGTTCCCAAAAATCACGAGTCCCGCCGCGCATGATGGCGCCTAAGATGCGTCCTTCACCCGCATTGTAGCTGGCGATGGCGAGATACCAGGACTGAAAAGCGGTGTGAAGGTTTTTCAGGTACCGCGCCGCCGCTTCGGTGGAGCGGATGATGTCTTTGCGTTCGTCGACGTCGTAATTTTGTTTCAATCCGTAACGGAGGCCGGTTCCTCGCATAAATTGCCACACGCCGACCGCCTGAGCGCGCGAGCGGGCATGAATCGCATAACCGCTTTCGATCATCGCCAAATAATAAAGTTCGCGGGGAACGCCGCATTTTTTCAAAGTGCTTTCGACCAGATCTTTATAGACGCTGCCACGGTGTAAGAAACGAGCGAATCGATCGCGGTCCTGAAGGGTGAAGTAACGAATCCATTTCATGACGCGTTCGTTGATTTCGAGGGGGATTCGGGAGACATGGGGATGCGCCTCTGGCGTGACGGACGAATGATCATCGACTTCCATCTCATCGTTGGCTTGAAGAATTTGCTGTTCGACATTGCGAATGGCCTGCTCGGCTTCGGGTGACAATCCTTGAAACGAACTTTCCGGGGGTGACGGGGGGACGGTGCGAGGAGAAGTGGCGCAGGCAGAGGTCGTCAACAAAATGGCAACGGAGGAAAAAAAGAGCGAAGTTTTCACGATCAGGCACCGTCCTTGTGGCCGTCGAAGCGGTCAGCGATGATTGGATTGTTTTCACGCCGATTCAATGGCGTTTGTTTAAAGGGTAGTTCAGATTTCAGGCGAGGTCAAATGAGTGAAATCGGCGACGGCGAAGCCGGATTTCAACGATGCGGTATTTTGACTGTGATAAGGTAAAAACCATGGAAACCGTAAAAACCATCCATTTAACTCAAACCGTACAAAAAGGGGGCTGTGCCGCGAAGGTCGCCGCCGTCGAACTTCGAAAGATTCTTTCGCAAGTGCGGATGCCCAAAGCGCCGCCCGAACTGATCGTCGGGACCGGCACCTTCGACGATGCCGCGATTTATCGTGTGAATGCCGATGTTGCCTTAGTGCAGACACTCGATTTTTTCACTCCGATCGTCGATTCGCCCCGCCTTTTCGGAAAGATTGCGGCCGCGAATGCCTTAAGCGATGTGTATGCCATGGGCGGTAAGCCCGCGACGGCGATGGCAATCTTCGCGTTCCCGCTCGCATTGATGGAAGACGCGATTGCGGTGGAAGTCTTGCAAGGCGCAGCCGAAGTGATCGAGGCCTCGGGGGCGGCACTCGTCGGCGGCCATACGATCGACGACGATACGATGAAATTCGGCCTTTCGATCACCGGTTTCGTACACCCTGAAAAAGTTTGGACGAATGCGGGAGCTCGACCGGGGGATGCGCTCATTTTAACGAAGGGCTTGGGCACGGGCACTTTGACTGCGGCCTTGAAACGCGAAGAGGCGACCGAAGCCGACATCGACGTCGGTCTTCAAAGCATGTGCCAGTTGAATGATATCGCTGGCGTGGTATCGGACGAACTCCTCTCGTCGATTCATGCCGCGACCGATGTGACCGGTTTTGGGCTCGCGGGACACGCGTTTAATTTGGCGCGATCCAGCCAAGTGTCGCTTGAAATTGAATTCAAAGCGCTTCCGGTGCTTCCGAGGGCGCTTGAGTTTTTAGAAAAAGAGTTTTTGACGAAAGCCCATCGCACGAACGCCGAGTACGTGAAGACTCACACTCGCTTCACCGACGCTTCAAAAGTGATGGAGCAGTTGGTGTATGATCCTCAAACGAGCGGCGGGCTTTTGCTCTCGGTCGATCCGTCCTGCGCGGACGAGCTGCTTCGTGCGCTGAAAACCCGCTTTCCGATGGCGAGTCGGATCGGACGGGCGAAGTCGCCTGATGCGCGAGCGCTGCATTTTCAGTGAAAACGATTTCGGAATCCCAGTTTGCGGAGAGGCTTCTCGGTTTGAGTACGCATTGGATCGACGTGCGTGCACCGGTCGAGTTCGTGACCGGGACGGTTCCGGGAGCGGTGAATCTTCCGCTTTTGACGGACGACGAACGCAAACAGGTCGGCACGACCTATCGTCATGAAGGCCAAGACGCCGCCGTCGCCCTGGGGCACCGACTCGTCGGCGGATCGATCAAGGAAGCGCGAATTCAGCAGTGGAGTGATGAGATTCAAGCGCACCCCGATTCGGCTATTTTTTGTTTTCGGGGCGGATTGCGCTCTCAGATCACGCAGTCGTGGCTTCGCGAGCGTGGAGTTGACCGTCCGATCGTTTATGGCGGTTACAAGGCGCTTCGCCGGTTTTTTCTGAAGATCCTTGAAGTCGAAGTCCCGAGCTTGCGCTTTGAAGTGGTGAGTGGCCCCACGGGGTCAGGCAAAACGCACTTTTTATGGCAAAGTGACCGACCTTTCGTCGATCTTGAGGGCTTAGCACACCATCGTGGATCGGCCTTCGGCGCGATGGAATCGGCTCAACCCGGACAAGTCGATTTTGAAAACGGACTTGCACTCGAATTGCTTCGGGCCAAGCAATCGGGTGAGCCGATTCTGATCGAGGATGAGAGCCGGATGATCGGAAAGCGGATCCTCCCCGAAGCGCTTTTTCATCACATGCAAGAAAGTCCGAGGCGAGTGCTCGACGTTTCGTTTGATCAGAGGGTGGAAAATATTTTTTGTGATTATGTGAGTGAGGACCCGGCCCAGTTCGACCGATTCAAAAACTCGGTTCAGGCAATTTCTCGCAGGCTCGGCTCTCTGCGATCACGAGAAATTTTGAACGACTTGCAATTTTCACAAAGCGAGCTTTTAGCGGGAAGAGGCTTGGAGTCGAATCGGGTGTGGATCGCGAAACTGTTGAAGTGGTATTATGATCCGATGTATGCGCGACGTTAATACCGTGCCATCTCTTTTTTAGCGACCGCCATTTCAGAAATCGCGGCGGCCACGCGCTTTTGAATCCAGGCCTTACGCACCAGACGAGCGACGACCGCTCGTCGAAGAAACGAGGTCAGCCCCGTTTCAGGAAGAAGCGCCATCTTGAATACCCAATCGGTCCCACGAAGCACTTTTTTAGCGACCGGCAATCGCTCTTGCTCGTATTGATTGAGCGATTCGAAATCCGCTTTACCGTCTAAAAACTTCGCTAGCTTGAATGCAAGATTAAACGCGTCTTGAATGCCGGTGTTCATGCCTTGGCCCCCGGCTGGGCTATGAATGTGAGCGGCATCGCCGGCAAGAAAAACCCGACCCTTCTGAAAATGCTCGACCCGTCGGTGATGCACCCGAAAACGCGTGAGCCACGAGGCATCCTGAATGCGAATTTTATTTTGGCTTAAAAAGGACGCCACCGAGCTGAATTCTTCGAGGCTGATTTCAGGTGAACGGTTGATTGGATCGTTGGCTGGCGCTTTTTCTTTCGGAATCAGAATCAGCCGGTACTTGTGTTCGCCTTTCATCGGAAAAGACGCGATCACACCCCGTTCTGAAACGAAGGTATGGATAGAGTCATACGGCCAAGGCCATTCGAGAGTGACATCTCCTAAAATGAAATCACCGGTGTAGGCGGCGCCTTCAAAGCTGAAGCCCATTTGGTGTCGGACGATGCTATGAGCGCCGTCGCATCCGATCACAAAGTCAGAGGTGACGGTTTCTTCGCCGTTGGGTCCTTTGATTTTTGAAATAACTTTCGACCCTTGGGTTTCAATTCCGAGAAGTTCGGTTTTCCGTTCGACGACGAGCGAGTGTTGAGTCAGAAAGTCTTCGAGAAGCCGTTCGGTTTCGCTTTGTGCGAGGATCAAAATAAACGGAAAGCGCGAGGGAATCGTTTTAAAGTCGACCGGGATGGGCGACTGATCGTCGATATGAATCCAAGCTTCGCGAGCGGGTTGCCCGCAACGGATCATTTCGTCAGAGAGCGCGGGATCCAACGCTTTGGCGATGCATTCGAGCGTGCCAGCCTGAACCCCGAGCGCTTTCGATCGATCCGACCGCGCATCGGATTGATCGATGATTCGAACGCTCACCCCTTGTCGAACGAGAGCCGCAGCGGCCGATAACCCGGTCGGCCCGGCTCCGATGATCAGAACTTGAGGGTTACGTGAAGGAGTCATTGCGTTCCTTTTCAGGTGAAGGCCAGACGTTTTTTCGGAGTCACATCATCCAGTGTCTTTTCCGCAAGCGTGTCCAGAAATGCCTGGAGAGCCTCGAACAGCGTTTTTCGTAAAGAGCAGGACGGAAAAAACGTGCATTCGCATTTCTTTTTGGGAAAGCACTCTGCGATGTAGAAAGTCTCTTCGGTTTTGATCACGATCTCTTTCAAGGATGTTTTGCCGGTTTCCTTCTTAATGAGAAGCCCGCCGGTTCGGCCCCGAGTCGTTTCGATGAAATTCAATTTTGCGAGTTGATTCGAAACCTTGATCAGGTTGTTTTTTGAAATGCCGAGTTTTTTTGAGAGTTCACTTAGGGTGACAAGACGTTTCTCTTGATTGAGATACATCAAAGCTCTGATCGAATAATCCGTATGATCCGTTAATCTCATGACTTCAGCCTAAAAAACTTTGGGAAAAATGAAAAGCACCAACTGCCGACGGCGAAAATCCAAAACATTGCGGCGGTGTGAAGGCAGCTTTCTTTCCAAAGGCCTTGGGTGAATCCGTATCCGACGCGGAAAATTGCACCGAGAATCAAGAAAATCACCAGATACCGGAGTGATTTTGAGGTCGTCTCAAGCTCGATCGGATACGAGCCGTGGGCAAGGGTCACCCGAGTCGCCACCGAAAACGTGAGGATTCCGAAGCCGCCGATGAACACGACGTGAAACCAAGCGAGATAGAAAGCCGGTTGAAGCCACGACATCAAAAAACAAATCGGCAGTGCAAGCGCGACTGTTCTGACCCCGAGTTTCAGGGCGGAAGGATGCGCAGACGGACGTTGCACCTTCCAGACTTTGAACAAATAGAAAAGCGAAAGAAGAAAAATTCCTAAATAAGCGAGATGAAAACCGCTCCCTGCCAGATAGAGTAAGATCGCAACCAGTAAACCCGCGAGGTGAAAAAGCCAATGCGTTACTTTGGGTTCATCCGATTCGAAGTTCGAGGGGAGCCCTGAAAGGAATGAAAAGAAGCGAGTGCCGATACCCAAGACGAGCAAGAGCGTGGCGCCCATTTGATAGAGGTGGACCCCCAAAAACGAATTGCCTTTGAAATGCTCGTACGATCCTAAAAGAGCGAGCGCCATGGCGATCCCCACGTGCGAGAAAAAGACGGGTGGGGATTTCTTCATTTTTAAAATCCGTCTTCCGCCGTAGATCAAAAGAAACGCAACCAAGATTGCCTGAAGGCCGTAAAAGAAACGTCCGTCCGTAATCCACGACGATCCGGTCAACCCTAAGATCAAGGCCAATGCGCCGGAGAGTTCAAAACGATTCGCGGTTTTGGTCCCCGTCATTCTCGGAATCGCGGTCATCAGAAACCCGGTGATGAAGCTCCAAAGAAATCCGCCGGCGATCAGTCGCGAATGAATCCAGATCGTAGGGCAGGTGAACCACTGTAAATCTTGAACGTACCAGACGCCGACGGCGAGGATGGCGTTCAGAATGCCGAGGGGAAAGAAAATTCGATAAGGATCCGGAGCTTTTTTCACGAGTGAACGACCTCCACTTTTCTGAGTCTCGAAATGCTCGCGAGCATCAATGAAAAGCTCGAAAGCATTGCGATCACGGCGCCCAGGGGGCTGAATTTTCCGAACGCGGCCAAGGTCAATGCGACGGTGTTGTAGACCAAGGCACAGCACGCGGTCTGAACGGCGACGGTACGGAATTTTTTCGCATACTCGATCGTCGTGAGAACGAGATCGAGGTTCGGCGTATTGAGTCGGATGTCTACCGGCGCAAAGTTCTGCACGCGGTGGCCGAGTCGAAAGCCGACCTTTGATTTCGCCAAGGCCAACGTATCATTCAGCCCGTCGCCCACGAAGGCCGAATTTGCTTCGATACGGGCAGCCTTGTCTTCGGGCGAAAGATTACCTTCATAAGAAATCTTTCCAGAAACTGAATGAAAGAGCCCTCCGGCGTTCGAATCGGGATCGCCCGAAAGAATCGCGATTTTGGCGTGGGGCAGCCGTTTCGTCAGGTTTTCAAGAAAGTTCAGCGATTTTTGGTCATAGCCGCTTTTTCTTAAAATTTGCCCGATGATTTTTCCGTGGATTCCGACGAGCGAAAACGTGGGGTCGAACCCCGACACGTCGAAGCCATTTCGCTTTAGGAATTCGGTTTTCCCCGCGATGATTTCAGTTCCGTCTTTTGCTTTAGCGACGAGCCCCATTCCCGCGTGCTCTTCGAGTTTGGCGAGCTCGGCCACTTCGCTTTTTACGGTTAATCCGCGTAAGGTGACGTGGCTAGAGGCGACGGCAATGGCATTGACGTAAGGTCTGAGGTCGTCGGTGCCTTCAGCGGTCGGAACGAAGGCGGACTCTACGCATTCGAGTGTTCCTGTTTTATCAAAGTAAAAATTCGAAATTTGAGGAAGATCCCAAAGGGCATCGTCGCTTTGCAGGCAGATTCCCGCTCTCATCAAAGCCGAGCGAGTGATCTGCTTTGCAATGGGAAAGATGCTGGCAAAAAGGCAGGGGCAGAAAATCAGAATTCCGACAAAGAACGCTTCGATGGATGCGCGAGTGCCGGAACCCCGAAGGATCGCCGCGCCAGCCACGAGGAATGCTCCGATGAAGGCCGCTTTAACGATACGGCTTTCGATCCTTGCTACGATTTTTTCGATTCGCGATTTTCGGTTGCCCGAGATGAGCGCCGATTCGGCCCAGGAATCGATTTTTCTTTCGCCGAGTGCTGCCGTGACTTTCAGCTCAAGAGGAGAGAAGGCGATCGCTCCGGCCGAGACGTGGTCTCCCGGTTTCAGGACGACGGGGTCGGCCTCGCCATTCAAAAGATGGTTGTTGAGGGTGCCTTCTTCGTTGTTCAAAATTCCATCGAGCGGAACCGTCTCGTCCGCCGCGATTCGAATGCGGTCGCCCATCTTGATTTGTGACACGTCTGCGGTCTTCCATGCTCCTCGTTTCAAGACCTCGACTCGATTTTGACGGGGGTTAAGCTGATAAAGGAGTTCGGAGCTCGAAGCGGTGACCATTGAGTTTTCGATTTTTTTAGTCAGCAACAAAATGGATACGATCATCGCCCCCGAATCGGCGTAGGTGAGGTGAGACCCGGTGAGGAGAGAAATCAATGAAACCACGATCGCCGAGCAGCCGCCGATAAAAATGAACAAATCCAGCGTCAAAAGCCCGCTATGGCGCAAGGCTCGGATGCCGGATTTCGCATAAGGAAGAATGCCGAGCAAGATCGCGGGTAAGCCGAAGACGGATGAGGCGAGTGAAATCAAATAGGCTTGATGGCCGGTGAGTCCACCCAAATAACCGGCGAAGGCGATCATGGATGACCACATCGCAAGAAACCAGACGAGGGTGACGGAGGTCCATGGGATTTTATTTTCCGCTTCGCCTTCGAGTTTTTCTTGAAAGGATAAAATCCAACCTTCCGGTTGTTTTTTGATTCCGAAACCGATGCGATTCACTTTGGTTTGAACGGTTTCATCCAACGCCGTTTCGTTCATTAACAAAGGTGAAGGCTTCGGCCTGACGACTAGAAGTTTGCTTGCGTAATTCAGATCGGCGCTGGCGACACCTTCGATTTTAGATACGGCGTCATGAATCGTTTTCGCACAAGTCGTGCACCACATGCCCGAGACGAAATAGATCAGTTCTCGAGATGACTGAGAAGACATGATTCTATCCTTTCCATCCGGTTGACAGACACCTTTTAATGTTGCATATTATATGCAACAAATCAACAGGCAGGTGTCCACATGGATGCAAAATTGGTTTTCTTGATCTTGACGTTTTCAATCTCAGTCTTAGGGATGTTCGCTTTTGTCATCGCTTTGATTCAGAAGCAAGTTTTAGTTCCCCCTTCGGCTGCTGAGGCGATTTTCGCTCAGGGCGAACTCGGGCAAAAGGAATTGGACGAGAAGGAGTCGCTCGGGAACGGATGGCAGGTTCTCGATCAATCGGCGAAAAAGCCTATTTTATTTTTCATCGTCTCGTCGGTGATCTGGCTCGTGATCGGATCGATTTGTGGGTTATTGGTCTCGGTTAAGTTTCATTCGCCGACCTTCTTGGGCACGGAAGCGATGCTGACGTTCGGAAAAATTCGTCCGCTTCATTTGAACATCATCGCTTACGGCTGGTTGCCGCTCGCGGCGCTCGGGGTATCGATGTGGCTCGTTCCCCGGCTGACGAAAGTTCCGCTGCAAAATACGAAGATTTTATACGCGGCCGGAATCCTCTGGAACATCGGAGTGACCCTGGGATGCATCGGCATTCTTTTCGGATACAACGACGGGCTCGAATGGCTAGAGTTCTGGTGGCCATTCAAAATTCTTCTCGCGATCGGCGGTGCCTTGGTCGCGATCCCGCTTTTTCGAACGATGTACATCAGCAAGGAAGAGCATCTGTATGTGACCTTGTGGTACACGATCGCTGCACTGATCTGGTTTCCGATTCTCTTCATCATTGCGAATTGTCACTTTCTTTATTCAGGCGTCCAACAGGCGATCGTCAATTGGTGGTTTGCCCACAACGTGCTCGGACTGTGGGTGACTCCGCTCGGGCTTGGAATCATTTATTACCTCATCCCGAAAATTACCGGCTTCCCGATCGTCTCTTATCAGCTTTCGTTGTTCGGGTTTTGGGGGCTTGCGCTTTTCTATTCGCAGGTGGGCATGCACCACTTGCTCGGGGGGCCGATCCCGACTTGGCTCGGGAATCTTTCGGTCGTGATGAGTGTGGGGATGGTGATTCCGGTCGTGGCAACCGCAATCAATCACCATGTTTCGACCTACCGGCATTTGCGAGTTCTAAAAGAATCGGTCGTCTTGCGATTCATTGTCTTCGGCGCAGTTGCATACACGTTGAGTTCACTTCAAGGCTCGTTGCACGCTTTGCGTTCGGTCAATGCGATCACTCACTTCACGCATTGGACGGTTTCTCATGCGCACTTGGGGTTGTACGGATTTACGAGCATGGTGATGTTCGGCGGAATTTACTTTGCGCTCCCTCGTTTGGTGGGTCGAAACTTCAAACGCCCGGGCTTGATTAACTTGCACTTCTGGGTCGCTGCGATCGGCATTCTGATTTACACGATCGGGCTCGGAATCGGGGGATGGCTTCAGGGGCTCGAACTAACGAACGTTCACGGAAGTTTCGAGGCCTCGGTGAAGGTGACGATTCCGTACCTCGTCACCCGCAGTGTAGGAGGCACGTTGATGCTGCTTTCTCACTTGCTGATGCTTTACAACGTGATCAGTATTTTGCGGCCCGAAAAAGGCGAGCAGCTTGAGGTGGCCCATGAATAAGGCTTATCTTTTCGCTTTCGGCAGCACGAGTACGATCGCGCTTTCGGTTTTTCTCTTCGTTCTGCTTCCGCGCATTCAGGTGGCGTCGATTGATCAAGCGGGGCTAAGCGCGCAAGCGCCTTACACGCCCGCCGAGTTACGAGGCCGTCAGGTCTATATCGAAAACGGCTGCGTTTACTGTCATTCGCAGCAGGTACGGGACCCTTCGATCGGTGCGGACCAAGCGTTTGGGTGGGGACGGCCGAGTCTTCCTTCGGATTACATCTACGATAAGCCGCATTTGCTTGGAACGATGAGAACCGGCCCCGATCTTTCGAATATCGGTGTGCGCCAGCCGAGCCGAGTGTGGCAGCATCTTCATCTTTACAATCCGAGGGCATTGGTCGCTTGGAGCATCATGCCCGGGTTTTCATTCTTGTACGAGGTCAAGACTTCGAAGGAATCGCCGAAAGAGGGAGCGATTCAGCTGCCGGGATCCTCCGATCAAACGAGCCGGTGGATTATTCCGAGCCAAAAGGCCGAGGATCTCGTTTCTTATCTGACGAGTTTGAAGCGTGACGGAGAACCTAAAAAAGCATCGGAGGTGGCAAAATGAGTTTTGAACGAGACCGCTTGGAGCGCGAAAACAACGATCCGATAGAAGGGAGTTCGCTGAAATTCGTGAACGTCCCGGTCATTTTGATTTCTGTTTTTCTGGGCTTCGGGATTTCTTACTTGGCGATGAAAACTCCGAATACGTCGTTCACCCCGGGCGACAGCCGAACGACTCAGGCCGCGGCTCCTGCAGCGGGAGCCGCTGCGCAAGCACCGCAAAATGCGGCCGGTGATCTGACGGCAGTCATCGCAAAAGGCAAACAGATTTTCACCACGACTTGCCAGGCCTGCCATCAGGCGAATGGTGCCGGGATTCCGAGCGCCTTCCCGCCCTTGGCCGGATCAGAGTGGGTGAATGGCCCTGCGGAGCGGATGGTCGCGATCGTCCTTCATGGCGCCCAGGGCGAGATCACCGTCAAGGGGCAAAAATTTAACGGAGTGATGCCGACCTTCGGCGCGCAATTGAAACCCGAAGACATCGCCGCCGTGGCGACTTACGTGCGAAGTTCGTTCGGAAATCAATCGAGTGCGGTGACGCCCGAGTTGGTGAAGAAAGCGCAAGACGCGACGAAATCGAAAAGTGGACCGTGGAACGGAGAATCGGAATTGAATTCTCAAAAATGGGAGTAAAAAACATGGAAACGACAATGAACTTAGAAGAACAAGCCTTAAAAAGAAGCATTCGGGTGCATGAACCCTTCGCAGAGTTTTTGAAAGCAAAACCGGCCCTGCACACGTTTGAAATCACGCTGCTGGATTGTTATCGGCTGGCGGGCCATGCCTGCCATTCGATGACCGGCGCATTTTTGATGACCGAAGCGGCGGTCAAAGAACTCTTCCCTCAGACTCAGGTCTGCGAGCGTGGTGATTTGATCGTAGAAATGGGCGCTCAAGCGGACGAAGGAGCGACCGGGCCGAAGTCGAATGTCATCGCTTACATTACCGGCGCCTGGGGAACGACGGGCTTTCAGGGGTTGAAAGGTGAAAAGTTCCGACGCCAAGATCTGCTCTCGTTCGGCCATTCCGACCTCGACCCCGATGCGATTCGTTTTCGCAGAAAATCGACGGGAAAGACCGTGGTGGTGAATTACACTCCCGAGGCCGTTTTGGCGAAGCTTCCCCATTCTCATGACTTTCCGGACAGCTGGAGAGTCGAGATTTGCGCGATTTTGGAGCATTCGGACCGGGTCGTCCAAATCGACGACACTGAGGCGGATGGCTGCTCGTCGGGGTGCTGCTGCTAAGAAGGAATGACTGGCGAGCGAAAAACCTCCATGCTAAATTTTGTGAAGGAACCTTGGAGGCCATTCTGATGAGAACTCGTTTTACCGACGTTATTCGATGTTTTTTCCTGATTTTGGGTTTCAGCTTCGCGCTCCTCTCCGGCCTTACGAGAGTGGTGCACGCCGGAACGGAAGATGAAAACGCGGATGCGAAGATCCAAGGCGAAGAAAAGGCCGTTTTGACCCACGCGCCCCAGGTCCCGCCGCCGATTCATCGGAACTATGCGACCAAAGTCATCGTTCACCTCGAAGTTCGCGAGTTGGAAGCGCATTTGGCCGACGGAGTGAAGTACACCGTCTGGACCTTCGGCGGAAAAGTTCCGGGGGATTTCATCCGAATTCGTGAAGGAGACCTAGTCGAGTTTCACCTCGATAACCATCCTAACAACAAAATGCCTCACAACATCGACCTTCATGCCGTGAACGGGCCGGGTGGCGGAGCGGCTTCGTCGTTGACCGCGCCGGGGCACAGTTCGGTTTTTTCTTTCAAGGCGCTCAACCCGGGCCTTTATGTTTATCATTGCGGAACGGCCCCCGTCGCCATGCACGTCGCGAACGGAATGTACGGCTTGATCCTTGTGGAACCGAAAGAGGGCCTTCCGAAAGTAGATCATGAGTATTACGTGATGCAGGGAGAGTTCTATACCAAAGGGCCGAACGGTCAGGCGGGTCTCCAGCCTTTCAGCATGACGAAGGCCCTATCTGAAAAACCCGAGTACGTGGTTTTCAACGGAGCGACCGATTCTCTTTTGGGGGATGCCGCGCTTCAGGCTAAGAAGGGCGAGACGGTCCGTCTTTTTGTCGGAAACGGCGGCCCGAACCTGACATCCTCCTTTCACATCATCGGCGAAATCATGGAGAGTGTGTGGCCGGACGGAAACCCGAAGAACGCGCTGACGAACGTTCAAACGACGAGCATCCCTCCGGGCGATGCCGCGGTCGTGGAATTCAAAGTCAACGTGCCCGGTACTTACGTGATGGTGGATCACGCTTTGACTCGCGCCTTCAACCGGGGCGCTTTGGGGCAGCTGAAGGTGAGCGGTGACGAAGACAAAACGATTTATTCGGGCAAGATCCGCGACGAAGTGTATCTTCCCGAAGGCGCGGGTATTCGGGTGACGGAGATGCCTCGGCGAATCGCTCCGCCCGCGAAAAATAAATTGGAACAAATCACCAAGGGAGAACGCGTTTATCAGGCGAACTGCATGGCTTGCCACCAGGCAACGGGCGCGGGAATCCCTGCGGCATTCCCGCCGCTGGCCAAGTCGGATTTCTTGAATGCGGATAAAATTCGCGCGATTCAGACCGTCACGGGCGGCAAACAAGGAAAACTCGTCGTCAACGGCCAAGAGTTCGACGGAGTGATGCCGGCCTGGAGCCTCAGCGATGAAGACATCGCGAATGTGCTGACTTACGTTTACCATTCGTGGGGGAATTCGGGCAAGGTCGTCAGCGTAAGCGAAGTAAAAGCCCATCGCGTAAAAGCCAAAGCGGATAAAGCTTCAGAATGAGGAAGTGGCTTTGGGCTGCGGCGGTTTTTTCGTCGCAAATGGTTCACGTGCCCACGGGGAGCTATCCCTCTTTTTACCGGCCCAAGCCGAAAGAGTCTTCGCGGTCCGAGCGGAAGACTCAGGTCGAGGCCTTCTCGATCGATCGTACCCCCGTAACCCGTGCGGAATTCCTGTCGTTCGTGAAGCATTACCCGGAGTGGCGTCGCTCGCGCGCAAAATCGCTTTTTGTCGATTCCCATTATTTGAAAGATTGGCGTTCCGATCTGGATCCCGGTCGCGAGGGGCGCGCTTCGCCCATCGCTTGGGTTTCTTGGTTTGCGGCGAAAGCCTATTGCGAATCGAAGCATGAAGCGCTTCCGAGCACCGATCAATGGGAATATGTGGCGTTCGATCAGGGCCGGAGCAAGGAACAAATCACGAAAGAGGCCTTGGATTGGTATGGGACGCCGCAATCCTCGAAACCGCCTCCGGCAGTCGGGTGTAAAAAGCCGAATGGCTTCGGGGTCTTTGATCTCTTCGGGCTGGTCTGGGAATGGACTTCGGATTTCAACAGCGCCATCGTGGATGACGGTGAAAGTAACGCTTTTTGCGGGAACGCGAGTGTGGGTGTCGTAGACCCCAGCGACTATGTGGGCTTTATGCGCCGGAGTTTTCGGAGTAGTCTCAAAGCGAAATACACGGCGGGCTCTTTGGGGTTCCGCTGCGTGAAAGGAAAGCAATGAAAACCAAGTCAATCGTGATTGCCGTGATGGTCGCGTTTACCGGTGTTCTGGCTCAGGCCAAAAACTCGGACGATTCGATCTATCAGTTGAAATCCTCTTGGACGAGGCAGGACGGAAAGAAAGTCTCGCTTTCTTCGCTCAGAGGTTCATTCGTCGTTTTGGCGATGATCTATACGAGCTGCGAAGGGGCGTGCCCGTTGATCGTGAAGGATTTAAAAAAGATCGAACGTGCGATCCCGGCGGAGCGCAAATCGCTCGTCCGCTTCGCGTTGGTTTCGTTCGATACCGAACGAGACACGGCGGCCAAGCTGAAGGAATACGCGTCCGCCCAGGCTTTGGACCCATCACGTTGGAGCCTCTATCGTGGGTCCGAAACTTCGGTTCGGGAATTGGCGATGGTGCTGGGGTTAAAGTATAGACAGGATGCCGGCGGAGATTTCGAGCACTCCAACCAGATTACTCTTTTGGACCCGGATGGAAGAATCGCCGTCCAGCTTTCGGGGCTAAAACAGGACCCCGCGCCCCTGCTGACCGCGATTCGTAAATGAAAAGCTCGACGAATCGCCCAAAGGATGCCAGTATTGGATCATCTCCATGACCGAGCAACGACCCCGGGGCGATCGACGTCGAAGACATCGAGGGCGCAGACCCGAGAAGGCAACTCCTACCCAACCGAATGCTATTGGCGAAGCCAAGGGCGAGGCATTACCGCGTGCTGATCAGCCGCGTGTAGGGCAGTCACGCCAAGAGCAGCCGCATCCAGACCAGACGCGTACTGATCAGCCACCGCAACCCAATGCAAATCCACCGCAGGTGAAGCACCCACGTGCGAATCGTCCACGTCCGAACCGCCCTCAGTCCAATCGGCCTTTGGGCGATGCGAATGGTTTGGAGCAGCGTTGTATCCGCCAGTTTCCGCGAGGGGTTTTAGGTCGTGGTCGTCAGTATTTTCAGGCCGGGAACGTTTCCGATCCGACCATGATGGGGAACGCGTTTTCACTCACGGTGGTAGGCCAAGGCGATCGGTATTCGATTTGGATCGATTTTTCACGGGCAGGAGCGGCTGGGACGCTTGAAGTCCGTTGCACCTGTCCTTATTTTGAGTCCTCCGGAGTTTGTAAGCACCTTTGGGCGTCGATCATTAAACTCGAACGCTCCGGACTTTCGCCGAAAGTACCGGGGACGGGCATTTTACGGCTGATCCGGGACGATGGGCGACCGGCGAATCGGGGAGCGAATTCTCCGAAGCCGATTTTTGGTCCGGCGGGCGGCGGTTCATTCAACGGCTCGGCGGCTATTTCGTCAGGCCCCCAGGAAGGGCCTCATGCCTGGATCGAACGATTGGATCAGATCCAAGGCAGGAACGGACGCACGGCGACCGCCGGAAATATGGTCGCGGCATTCGTCATTCATGCCGCTGAAACTACTTCTGCCGGAAAACTCGTTTTAGATTTTTGGTGCCGTCGCGGAGTGGGGAAGGCCATGGGCCCGCTTCGTCCCGATCGCGCGCCCGACCGCGATCTTCAGCTTCTTGCTGATCCCCGCGATCAGGAAATGGTCGCCCTTTTGATGCGGACGAGTGCCCCGAGGGTGGTCAATTCGTTCGGTCGTTCCTGCACTCGTTTTGTCGTCGACCCCGTGGTCGAGACGCAAATTCTGACGACGCTCGCGGGATCGGGAAGTATTTTTCTGTCGCGCTCGCCGAATGGTTCGCCGGACAATGCCGACCGGCCGCTCAGAATGGATCGCGGGAAACCCTGGGAAATCGAACTCGTCATCGAAGACATGGGGACTCGATATCGTCTGAGTGGGGTTTTGAAGCGCGATGAAGAAACCAAGTCGGTGACCGAGCCGATTGAGGTTCTGAGTTCGGGACTGCTTCTTTTGGGCGAGCAAATCGGTCGTCTTACTGAGCCTCGCCACGCAAAATGGCTGAAGAATTTACGTCTGGGCGAATTTTTGGTCCCTCGCGAACAGGTTGATGTTTTTGTGAAACGCATTTTAACCGATACGAGCGCACCGCCGGTGACTTGGCCTGAGGGGCTGGAGTGGAAGCGAAGTGTGATTCAGCCGATTCCTCAGGGCGTCTTTCTTCCTTTAGGGAACGACCCCTCTACGGGACGCATGACCCTGACCGTGAGTTTTGATTACGCAGGCCAGGTGATCGCGCTTTCCGACTCTTCCGAAAGTTTGGTGGACGTCGAAAACCGACAGGTTTATGCACGGAATCGCGAATTTGAAGAAGCGACTTTGACTCAGGCTTTAGAAATTTTGCGCGATCCTTCGGGCGCGATTCCGGTGAACGATTTGCAGCGATCGGCGACCGAGCTCAGTCAAAACGGATGGAACGTGATGATTGAAGGTCAGCGTGTGATTCTGGCCGAAGACTTTGCCTTGAACGTCAACTCGTCGACCGATTGGTTTGATGTGAGCCTTACGGCCTCTTTTGCCGGAAATCCTTTTCGGAAGGAAGAAATTCTGGCTGCGCTCGAATCCAAAAACTCCGCCGTTCGCCTAAAAGACGGCTCGATCGGGTTTTTGCCTGAAGAGTGGATCGCTCGTTACGCGACTTTGAAAGATTTGGGCGATTCCAGCCAAGAAGGATCGCTTCGCTTTGAGAAAAGTCAGGGCCTTCTTTTGAATGCGGCGCTGGGCGATGATGACGACGTTCGCGGCGACAAGGGTTTTGAATCGTTCCGTAAACGTATTTTGAAGTATGATCTGACCAAAACGGCCAAGGCCCCGACCGGATTCAAGGGGAGCCTTCGAAACTACCAAAAGGAAGGGCTCACTTGGCTGACGTTCCTGAAGGATTTCGAATCGGGCGGTGTGCTGGCCGATGACATGGGTCTCGGTAAGACCATTCAGGTGTTGGCGTTTTTGTTGTCTCGGAAGAAAGAATCGAAGCATCCCTGTTTAGTGGTCGCGCCGAAAAGCTTAGTTTTTAACTGGCTCGATGAAGCGAAAAAATTCGCACCGACGCTGAAAGTAATTCGTTATGTGGGTGAAGGACGCAAGAAGCTCGCTCAAGAAATCAAAGATGCCGATCTTCTGGTCACGACTTACGGCACGCTTCGCGCCGATATCGAAAAATTGCGCGCTCAAGAATTCGACGTCGCGGTCATTGATGAAGCACAGTTTATCAAAAATCCGAAGTCTCAAGCAGCGATCGCGTGCAAGCAGTTACGAGCGAAGCACCGACTGGCGCTGACCGGAACGCCGATCGAAAATTCGATTCAAGATCTTTTGTCGATTCTTGAGTTTACCAATCCGGGGCTTTTGCGTTTTCCTGCCGGTCAGGGCGCGCCGAAAGACGTCGAAAGCGCACTCGCTCGATTGCTTCGCCCGTTCATGCTTCGCCGGACTAAAGAGGCGGTGCTGACCGAGTTGCCGGATAAGTCAGAGCAGGTTTTGTTCTGCGAAATGAGCTCGGAAGAAGCCGAATACTATTCCGTCATTCGCGAGCGTTATCGCGAATCGATCGAACAATCGATCGCGAAGAACGGATTGGCCAAGTCGAAGCTTCATGTGCTGGAGGCGCTCTTGCGGCTTCGTCAAGCGGCTTGTCACGCGGGATTGATCGATGAGGCGAAGCTGGGCGCATCGAGCGCGAAACTTGAATTGCTTTTGACTCGGGTCAAAGAAGTGATCGCCGAGGGGCACAAGACCTTGGTGTTTTCGCAGTTCACGAGCTTGCTTTCGATCGTGAAGACGGCACTCGACGCCGAAGGAATTGCTTACGAATATCTGGACGGCCAGACACAAGATCGCAAATCGCCGGTCGATCGGTTTCAATCCGAGGACGGACCGAATGTATTTCTCGTCAGCCTCAAAGCGGGCGGCACTGGTTTGAACCTGACCGCTGCCGATTACGTGTTCATCCTCGATCCGTGGTGGAACCCGGCGGTCGAAGCCCAGGCGATCGGGCGCGCGCACCGGATGGGTCAAACCCAAAAAGTGTTCGCTTACCGCCTCGTTGCACGAGGAACGGTCGAAGAAAAAATTCTCGAATTGCAAAAGAAGAAGAAAGACCTCGCAGAGTCGATCGTGTCCGAAGACACGGATTTCATGAAAAAGTTGTCGAAGGAAGATTTGGCGAATCTGTTGGAGGACTAGGCTGAATGAAAATGGCCGCGCTTCTGAAGGGAATCAATGTAGGCGGAAACAAAAGGGTTCCGATGGCGGAGCTTTGCTCACTTGCTGAGAAGGTGGGATTGACGCAAGTTCGGCATTACATCAACAGCGGTAATTTGGTTTTTGATGCCGGAAAGCTGAAGCGCGACTCGGTCGCGAAGCTTCTGGAGGCAGCGATTGAGAAGCACTTCGGATTCCACGTTGACGTCATCGTTCGTACGGCAACCCAATGGAAAAAATATATTTCCGACCGTCCGTTCGCGAATGCGGCAAACGATCGTCCGAATGGTCTTCATTTGGGGCTTTCCCGCTTACCCAGTCACCCGGATTTGCTCGCCACGCTGGAGTCGCGCGCGACCCAAGGAGAAAAAATCAAGCGCATCGGCGACGCAATCTGGATCGATTTCGTAAAAGGTGTCGGCAAATCGAAACTGACCCCGGCCTTTTTGGAAAAGGCAGCCGGATCATCGGTAACGCTCCGGAACTGGAATACAGTGCTGAAGATCGAGGAGATGCTGACAGAATGAAAGCTTCAATCAAAACCGCACCGGTCGGAATCATTGCCGTCAAGGACGTGGTGAAGACGTCGAAGTTGTTGATCGCCGTTTTCGGTTGGAAGAGTATGCACGGAGGTTCCGATTTCGAGATTCTGATGAATCAACGAAACACTCCGATGCTGATGCTTCATGAATTCAGCGCCCATGAGCATCGTCGTTTTAAAGGAATCAAAAATAAGTCTCTCGGAATCGGGCAGGCGACCTATGTTTTTGCGAAAGACTTCGACGAAGTTTTAAAAAAAGTGAGTCGGCGAAAATTGAAAATCGTCGAGCCGCCGTTCTTGAACGAAAACTCAGAGGCGAGAGAGTTCACGTTTCAAATTGAAGACGGCTATCAATTTACGGTGTGTGATGCGGATCAGTGGCTTTATTATTGGGTTTGATAAACGGAGTGGAGCTGGTGGCCGACGGTGGCATGGTGGTTAACTGAATCACCCATGGATCGTTTTAAAAAATGAAAGCATCTGTTCTAGGCCGGTTTTAGAGAACATTCTTTCGGTGTTCTCCAAGGTCATCCTGGTAGAATCCGCTCCACGAGCAATCATGTCTTTTTCAAAATGACCGATCGCGGTTTTGATATCAGAGAATTTGCCGCTCGTTAAAACCTCTGCCAGCTCGAATGAGTCTTGCATGGCTACGTTTGCACCTTCTCCCGCAAACGGAGGCATCCGGTGAGCGGCATCCCCGATCAGGGTGAGATTCTCCTGCGTTTCCCATTTCTGATCGAGAGGGTAGTAATACTGCGGGCGCGGTGTGAACTGGACGGTGTTTGCGCTAAAAAATTCATGCCAAATGTGACTCCAAGTCGAGAACTCTGCTTTGAACCATGATAAAACCTGGTCCTTATTCTTAAAGTCAATCCCGCTTTCACGAAGCCAGTTCTCTGGGCATTTGAAGCAAGCGACGAACATCACAGAGCCGTCATCCTTAGAGCCGAAACCGATAAATTTCTCGTCATCAAAGGCCATGACTTTTCCGCCTTTGGCGAATGAGAAAAGCCTAGGCGCATTGATTTTGGCTTCATCGATATCGCCTTGAATCAGTGTAATCCCTGAATAGATGGGCTTCAGCAAACTGAGGTAAGGTCGAACTTTTGAGTTGGCTCCGTCGGCAGCCACCACCATGTCCGCGTAGGCATCAGTTCCGTTTTTAAAATGAATCCGCCATCCAGCGTTTTCTTTTTTCATCGAAGTGAATTGGCGATCCCAGACGACGGTGTTGGGTTGAAGTGAATTTAATAAAATATCCCTCAGGGGTGCACGATCAATTTCAGGCCGAGTTTCAGAAGTAAATTCGGCAAAATCATGATCGTCGAATTTGATATTGAGAGATCCATCGACCAGAAGCATTTTGCTCGCGACGGCACGATGGTGTTGGTAGAACTCGTCCAAGAGTCCTGCGCGCTTCATGGCCTCAAGACCCGTGCCTTTGTGTAAATCAAGGGTTGAACCTTGCACGCGCACATTTTGGTCGAAGTCTCGCTCGTAAACCGTCACGTCAGCATTTTCTAGCTGAAGCAGCCTTGCGAGTGTGAGTCCGGCCATTCCGCCGCCGACAATCGCTATTTTTTTATTTTTGATGAATTTGTTTTCCATTTGTAGAAATGAGGCAATAAGAAGAAGTGGCGTCCGCTAGTCGTCCGTCTTAGAACTGAGTTGGTGGAGATTACCGCTATTTAACGCCGCTTTGATTTTTTGATCGGTTTTGTATTGGTTTAAAGCATAGGTGGACCAAATTGCAGCGGGAATCCAGCCGATGAGCGTGCACTGTAAAAGCAGACAAAAGAAACCGGAAAAGGGGCGACCGATAGTAAAAAACTGAAACCAAGGAATGAGAATTGCGAGCAAAAGCCTCATGCTGCTCGATCTCTCAGTGGATCCTCGACATCAACTCCGTCTGAATAAATTGTTTCGGGATCAATATCGATACACTTGGTTTCATCAAAATTGCCACCGACGTCCCACGCGAGAGTGCCGTGCATGACTGTGCATTTTTCGATGAATACGCCTATGTCTGAAATTTGTTTGAATACTCCCTGATTTAACGTGGATGACATATCGAAAAGCTTGATTTTGCCGTCGTCGAAATAAATATAGACCTTAAAATCTTTTGTAGGAATGACCTGGATTACAGAATGAAGCATAATCTCCTCTCAACGCTTATCGTAACGGTTCGATTTTTGAAATCTGGCCATGAGCACGAGCCGATTCCCAGTTTTTCATGAGTTCATCGCGGTGGATTTCACACCAGGCGAGAACAAGTTTTAATTGTTTTGTCGGAAGGGCGCCTTTGATGACAGAAGCTTCTTTGATCGAAATGAGCGCTTTCTCGTTGCCATACTCCGCGTGAAAGTGTTCAGGAAAATGCTCGTTCCAGAACATGTAAATTTTGATTCCGAAGAATTCACTAATCACAGGCATGCGGTAAATCGGCTCCTTACGCGAGTTCGTGCAACCGAGCCTCGCTAATGCCTTCAGTTTACTGAGAAAAAAAGCTTTAGACAAGAAGTGGCGTCCCCACGGGGATTCGAACCCCGGTTACTGCCTTGAAAAGGCAATGTCCTAGGCCTCTAGACGATGGGGACGCATTTAGAGAGATTTTGTTTTAGCTGAAGTCCCACGCTGATTCAAGAGCAATTTTGTAAAACATTAAAATTATGCTCCGCGCAAGGGCTTGAAAAATGGGTGGTTTTCCTGAACACTGCCTTGCATGCAATTTCAGGATCAAAAGGATTTTTGGATTCGTCCGGCGACGGCGAGTGACCGGGCGGAAGTCTTGGGTCTTGCTCCCGAATTGGAAGGCGGATTTTCGTCTTACCTCTCGAACGACGAGTGCCTTTTCGACGTGGTGCTGAGTTCGAACGGCGTTTTGATCGGCGTCTTTCTTTGCGTCGGTGACGAATGGCGAGTGTTGGCGATGAATCCTAACTTTTTGAAGAAGACCGTGAGGGCCGCCGTGATGAACGCGCTTCGCGACTGGGCCGAGAAAAAAACTCAAGGCCGGTTGGTTCTTCAGCCCCGCGTGATCGTCGGCGATTGGAAGACCTTTTTGAAATCGCAAGGCGTTCGCTTCGAGACCCGGCCCGACGGCACGGACGAGATTGAGTTCAGGACACTCTAACGCTGCACGCTCGTCAAGCGATTGTCTCCGTGTTTCCTTTGGTGTTTTTTACACGGCCGGAATAGAATGTGGAAATGAGCGAAATCAAAAAACGGAACCTCAACCCCCTGGCTTTAGTCTTAGGATTGTCCGCAGTTTTATTCGGGCTTTTTCTGATCTTTTCTTTCGTCTATTTCTTTTCGAAGGGCGGCGATCGCTGGAAAGACAGCGGCGATCATTCCAAGATTTTTGCTTCGACGAAGGGCGATTACGTCGGCATCATCGAGCTGAAGGGCGTGATCATGGATTCGAAGAAGATCCTGAAAAATCTGAAGGATGCCGAAGAAGACGACCAGATCAAGGCCGTCGTGTTGCGCCTCGATTCGCCGGGCGGAGCGGTGGCTCCGTCGCAAGAAATTTACGAGGGCGTGAAGAAATTCCCGAAACCGCTCGTAGTTTCGATGGCCAGTGTCGCGGCCTCGGGCGCGTATTACGTCGCTTCGGGTGCGAAGAAGATTTACGCCAACGCCGGAACGCTGACCGGATCGATCGGCGTGATCATGGAATTTTTGAACCTGAAAAAGCTGTATGATTGGGCCAAAATCGAACGCTTTTCGATCAAGACGGGCAAGTTCAAGGATTCCGGTGCCGACTACCGCGAGATGAACGCCGATGAAAAAGCGTATTTTCAGTCCTTGGTGTTCAATACCTTGGATCAGTTTAAATCGGCCGTGGCCGAAGGTCGGCACCTGACTCTCGATCAGGTCAGTGCTATCGCCGACGGCCGGGTGTTTACCGGCATCCAGGCGAAACAGCTCAAACTCGTCGACGAGATCGGAACCCTGGACGACGCCGTTCAGGCCGTCGCGAAAGAAGCGAAGATTTCAGGCAAGCCGAAGGTTGCTTATCCCGCGAAAAAGTCACAAGGTTTGCTGGATCTGTTTAAGGGTCGGGATCAGGATGACGACGGTTTTGAAGAGGGCCGCTCGTTCGTCGACCGCATTGTCGATCATGCTGTTGATCGCGTGATCGGTCAAATGACCGGTCTTCGCGCCAGTTCGTCCGAAGCACGTCCGGCGGGGCTCTACTGGATCTGGAATGGAACTCGTTAAGCTCAGAGAGATCGCCGTCAAGGCGCTCGCTCAGGTCTATCACTCCAATCAATCACTCGAAGTTTCATTGCTTGAAGAAATGACCCGCAAGTCGGATCAAACCCTTCCGGATTTCGACCGCGCTTGGTTGTACGAAATGACCTCGGGCGTACTTCGTTACCGAGGGCGATTGGATTTTATCATCGACACCTATTCGCTCAAAAAAAAGCCGACCGGGGTTTTGCGCCGTTATTTGCAAACGGCGGTGTTTCAGCTGCTGGCGCAAGACGTTCCTTCGGCCTTGCCCGTCTCAGAGACCGTGCAGGCGATCCGACAGAGTGAGGGCGAGCACCCGGCGAAATTCGCCAACGCCATCCTTCGAAAAGTGGCCGAGCATCGCGAAGACTGGAAGGCGTGGAAAGTCACGGAGGCTTCGCCCTTCGACGAGCAACTCGCGTGGTGCAGTTTGCCCGAATGGCTGTTTAAGAAGCTTCGCAAAGAGCGGGGCACGCCTTGGGTGTACGCGTTTTCAGAGGCATGCTTGGCGCGCCCGCAAACCTGGTACCGCGAGTTGGGCAAATCCGAGCCGATATTGCTTGAAAATGGCTATCAAGGCAACGAGCCCAAGGGTTACGTGCAAGACCTCTCGAATCAGAAACTCGTTCAGGCCGTGATCGCCGAGATTGGCGAGCGGGGGATGAAGCAGCCGAAAATTTTGGATCTCTGTTCGGCGCCCGGCGGGAAGTCGCTGGGGTTGGCCGCCGCAGGCTTTCACGTGGTTGCGACTGATACCGATTCGAATCGTCTTCAGAAGGTGATCGAGAACCGCACGCGGCTTGGGTTTCAAGAACGGATCGAAGTCCGCCCATACGAACAGGTGAAGGGGACGGATGAGGTATTTGATGTAATCTGGATCGATGCTCCTTGCTCGTCGACGGGGATCATCCGCCGTCACCCCGAAATCAAATGGAACCGCTCCGAGCAGGACGTGATCCGCCTCACTTCCGCGCAACAAAACCTGCTGCTTTGGGCGAAGCCTAGGCTCAGCCCCGGCGGGTTCATCATCTACAGCACCTGTTCGGTCTTAAATATCGAAAACCGCCCTATCATCGAGGGTTTGACCGAGCAAAAGCGCTGGGAGTGGCTCCCGCAAGAGGCCTCAGGCTCTTCCGTGGGTGGCGATGCGATCTCGGCCGTTATTTTTTAAATATAATTTATTGATTAATTAAACGGTCTCTGTTAAATTTCGCGTCATGATGAACCTCAACAAGACCGTCTTCTCCCTTCCCGCCCTGTTGATCGGAACCGTGTGTTTCGCTTCAGCTTGGAATCCGAGCAATGCTCCCGAAAAATTCAATGTCGATTTTCACCCGGCGACTTATACGAAAAAATTTACCGCCCTGCCTTTAGCGGGTTCCGTCACCAACGAGCACATTCCGTGGTCGGATAGCTACTGGCCGAAGAATCGCGGCGGCGCTGCTTATCAATGGAAGAAATATTCGACCGAAGACGCCCGTCAGGACATCACTCCTGCCGAAGCACAACGGATGTTTCTCGACTATCGGCTTCCGAGCCAAAAAGAACTGTCGCAGATGTCGCAAAAGGATCTGGATGAACTTTCTCCGACCGAGAAGTTCGACATCTTCAGCGGAAAATTCAATTACCCGCTCACGAAGTCGTACTTGAATCGCGGTTTTTTTCATAAAATCAGCAACAAGTTTAACCGCAAAATGAGCAATTCGAAGAACAACGCGTACTGGGAAGGTTATTGCAATGCCTGGTCGGCGGCGTCTCTTCATTATCCGGAACCGAAACCGGTTTCTCGTACCGTGACTGTGAACGGAAAGCAGATCACTTTGAATTTCGGCTCGGGCGACGTCAAGGCCCTGATGGTGGCGAGCTACGCCGAGCATCTGGCGGGCAATCCTCAGATGGGGAACTTCTGTAACCAGAAACTCACCTTTCCGGGAACGAAGATGTTCAACGGTAAAGAAGTGTACACGCAGTATGCCGATACCGACGGCTTGATGATGAGTGATTATCCGGATTACATCCGTAATTTCCAAGCCAGTGTGAAGCGCGTCGGCTACGACCCGTCGCTGGGCTTGAGTGCTGCAGACGCGGCTGATCCGAGTCTCGCTGATCGCTTGTCGGGAATCCTGAATAGCGATCAGAATTGCCAAGACACGAACGCAGGCGCCTTTCACGTCTTGATGGCCAATCAATTGGGCCTGATGAAGGAAGGCTTCGTGATCGACAAGACCATGGACGTTGAGATCTGGAACCAACCAGTTTTCAAATACGTTTCGACCGTCGTCGGTCCGGCAGCACTGTCATCGACGAAGGCTCCGCAGGCGGTTTCGGCTGTCGAAGTGAAGACCTCGCTCTTCTACGGTGATGACACCGATTACGGCTGGACCTATTGGAATCCGACCCTGACCAATCTTTTCGGAACCGACAGTTCATTCCTGGACGAGTTCTTCAGCTACCAGCGCATGCTGATCAAGCAAGGCGATCAGGATAAAATTCTGAGCTATCCGAATAACGTCATCGGGGTTTCACACTACACATATAATCTTGAGCTGGACGCCGCCGGAAACGTCGTCGGTGGTGAGTGGTTGAGCTTCGATCGCCCTGACATCGCATGGCTTCCGCACAAGTTCGCCTTCGACGGAAAATTCCAGGATCTGAACCGTCTTTACGAACCGATCCAGGTTCCGGCCGACGCGGTTCCGAACTTCGGGGATGAGGAGTAATCCTCACCCTTTGGGAGCGGGCGGAGCGATGAGCGCGAGCAGTTTTTCGAGCTCTTTCAGGCGGATCTCGGGATAGAACTCCGTCCGGCGCTTCCATTCTTCTTGAAAGAATCCGAGGCTCTGGTCCGCGAGTTCGGTGACTTGGCTTCGCAGCCGATCGTTCTCACCGAGCGAGCTCTCGATCATCTTGAGCCGGTTCTGTAATAAATCGAGTGAGTTTTCCAGCTGACGCTTTTGCTGATCCATCTGCTGGACCTGATCGACGAGCTGGGTTTGCGGGATGACTTGAGGTTTCAGGCTCATACATCCACCTCGATTCCATAAGCGGTTTTCATCGCTTCGGCGACGGCTTTCAGGGCCTCGGCCGTTTTTTCAGGGACTTCGGGGTCGGTCGCCGCTACGTGTACCTGGTGCTTGAGGCGGTTCTCCTGCCACTCGATGCATTGCTCAAGGATGCGTTTTTGTTCGCGCAGAATCTTATTTTCGAGAATCACCGAGCTTGCGTTCTGCTCGTCGCCGCCGAGTTCGGCGATCTTCGTCTCGCATTGATGAACTTCTTCGGCCAGAGCGTAAAGCTGATCGTCGAGGCGGATGCGTTCGCCGATCTGGCGGAATTTAAAACCGGTCAGACGCGAGATAAACAGATCGGTCGTCGGGAAGTCGCCGATCGAGCGTTCCTTACAGATCCAGTAAATCTTTTGCTTCGCATGGGCCGAGACCTTTTTCTTCAGTTCGGCCAAGCCTTGCAAAAGAGTGGCATCTGAAAACGCCGCATTCGACAGGTTGACGAGCAAGGTTTCGTCTAAGTCGGCCGCAATCGATTCGAGCCCCACGGTCAACAGCTTGAACTGAGTCTCGTCGACGAAGCCGCGAATGGACATGCAGCCTAAACCTTCAAAGCGTTCGTACTTCAGCTTCATTTGAGCACCCCCGCGTTCAGGGCAAAGTCGAGGTATTCGAGTTCGGGCAATCCCACGTTGGCGCGTCCCGAAGCTCCGAAATCCGAAAGCTTGAGGCGCTCAGTGAGCTCGACGCCAAGCTCGCCGATGCCGGAAAGATCGTGCACGTCTTTGTGTCCGCTGATCCAGGTCAGGTACGGAGCCGACCATACGCTCATGGCTTCGCCGACAGGGTCGAAGAGCGATAAGCTTTGGCCCAGATAAGCGCCGATGATGCCGGTGTGAACTCCGAACGTCTTCATCTCGAAGGCGACTCGGATCATTTCGGTATGCTTCAACGTCGCAAGCTTCTTGTAAAACTCAGGCGCTTGAGCCGGACGCAAGACCATGAGTGAGATCTGGCTCAGCTGTCGCAGAAAGGCCGTCACCGGAGTCAGCTTTTCGAGCGTGAGTTTTGACTTATGCCGCGAAAGCTTGATGATCGTCTTGCCTTGCTCGATCGATTTGGTGAAAGCCTGGTTGATCGGCTCGTCGAACTTCGTCTGACCGAGATCGAGCAGGGGAGTGCGTTGCAGATAAAAGATGAAATCGAACATGAGGCCCGCAGCGAAGGCGAGATCTTTATAGCGGCTTTCTTCGCCGAACGCGATCTGCGCCTGGTGCGAGTACTTCAGTAAGTCTTGCGGTTTGCCCGGCAAGCGGCCCGAGCTTTCGTCGAGCTTCAGCTCCTTGACGTTCAAGACTTGGTTAAAGAGGTTGACGATGAGCCAGTTGCGGGTGTGCTTCGTCTGATAAAACCGAATCTGCTCCTCAAGCGGAGTCTCGGTTTCTTGAGCGTTGATCGATTTGATGAGTTTTTGAAACGGAGGAATGAGGCCAGGGTGCCGGTTGAAGGTATCGAGGAGGAGCTGGATCCGCTCTTCGATGTTTCCGGGCTCTTCGAGCAGATTCGAAACCGAGGTGGCGGCGAAAGGACCGATGATTTTTTGAAAAAGATCTCCGATGAGCGCCAAAGCTGGGTTTGCTTCGGGGCTGGAGTTCGAGGCGGACGCTTGAGCGCTACGATCGGCCGGTTCCGTACTCACCCAGTGGATCTCCTAGGGGGATCCAGGTTTCCATTCCTTGTTGGCTGTGAACAGCGAGGTCTTCACTTAAAATCAATCGATTTCGTTGAAGTACCCAAATCACCGTTGACCCCCCAAATAAAAAATAACCCTTTTCTTGGCCTTTTTCAAATTTAACTGGATAGCTCCCATTTAAACGATATGCCGTTTGGACGATCTTGCCGACGCCCAAGGCGCCGACTTCGATCATGGCGACCTTGCCGAAGGCTTCGGTTTCAAGCAAAGCCACCTGGCGTTCGTTTTCGAGGAAAACATCGGGTTTTGCGCCCAAAGCGAGGGGATTCACGGAGTGCAGGTTTCCCGCAACCCGGTAGGCGCGTTCGATCTTTCCCGAAACCGGAAAATGGAAACGATGGTAATCGACGGGGCACAAACGGGCGATGATCAGGGTTCCACCGTCAAATTCCGAACTCAGGGAATCCTCGCCGCTGTTTTTTTCACCCAAAAGGCGAGGAAGGTCGATTTCGATTCCTTTGACTCGAAACCGACTGGACGAGCGGATGTTTTCAAAGGCGAGATAGCGGGCTTCGGCCCCCGCGCAAAAGATGTTTTTCGATTCGGCGAAGGCGCGTTTGCCCGGTTTGAATCGGCGGATGAAAAAATCGTTGAAGCACGAGTAGTCGGTTTTTTCGTAATCGTTCATCTCGATGCCGTAACGTTCGATGAACCCCGGGATCTTGCTTCTGCTGATCGCCGAATTTTCGTAAGCGCCCATCAGAAGACTCAGCCATTTTTTAGAAAAAATCCGATCGGTGAGCGTGAACCCCAAGCGGCCCTGATAGGCCCACTCTAAAAAGTCATTTCCGTAAACGCTTTCGACTTCGATCTGCTTTGAAACGCGGTTGTAGTATCGGATCATGTCGAGTTTCAGAGTATCGGATCACGTCGCCTCTTTGAAGGTCTTTCTTCGCGATCCACCCGATTTGATTGGGTTGGCAGACTTGGTTTTGCAATCCGCGCGGCGTTCGCATCGGATCGCTCACTACGCGCGCCAATCCCTTCGCCGGATCGGGCATGAGCTTTTTTTCGCTGTTTTGAGCCGCAATCCACACAAATGAAAACTTAAGCCAGTCGCGGACACCGCCGAGTTTGATCGAGAATTTTTTAAAGAACGATCCTGGCAGTTGTGCGGGCACCGAAAAATGGCACCAGTCGCGCCCTTCGGCGAGCGGGCAGCGCTCAGTGTGCAGGCATGGCCCCCATAAAGGATGAGGCATGAGTTCATCACGAATCTGCGATATCCGTTGCGACGCCGATTTGAATGCGGGTTCGACGATCAAAACGCCGGCACCTTGAGGATTCTTCAAAAAAGGCGCGAGTCCGCGCTGAAACACGGCGGGATCGCTTTCGTTCAACACGTTTCCGAACAAAACGAGTGAGGCTTCGAAGTCGAAATGAGAAGGATGCTTCCACCAATCGCGGGCTTCGGTCACGAGGTCGACATCACCCTCGAAGTCCGAAAATTTTTCGAGTACCGATCGGAAGAACCTCTCTCCGTCTTCGAGAATTGCCGAATTGCGATCGATCCAGTGAAGCTTCACCGAAAAGGGAAGGTGTTTGGTTTTTCGATACCGCTCCAGCAGATGAATGAAAAACGCGATCGAGGCCGTGCCTGGGCCGGATCCGACGTCGATGATGCGCAAGACGCCGGTCTGTTCGGCATGCGCGATCGCGGCGTCGATCGCTTTCGGATATTGGTCGAAGAGGGTCAGAAACTTGGCGCCTTGAAGGGCGAAGAAGTAAAGAAAGTAGCTTGAACGGAACCGCGCGGTCGTAAAGTAGTTCGGCAGCCGCGAGCCCTGGCGATCTTCGGTGAAAAACCCCGAGAGTTCGAGCAGGCCTTTCGAAAAAAACGTGACGTCCGATTTGTCGAAGGGCTTATTTTTCCATGATTCTTGCGGAGAAAACCGGCTCTTCACGAAAACGGGCACGAGTTCGTCGAGCACACTTGTCCAAAGCTCCGGAAACTTCGGCGGCACCGTCAAAGAAGGAGCGGCTTCGAAGGGAGAAGTCTTTTGCGGGCGGAATGTGGGAGAAGCTTTGGTTTTGAACATTTCGTCTGATATACTGGAGAGGAGTGAAATTGAAAAAGGAGTTTTCAATGTCTCCCAATTCCATCTTTAAATCAACGTTTTACTGTGTCGGGTGCAACCGCGAGCGGAGACTTTCAGCCCCCACGCGCGTGGGATCTCTTCGTTTTTTCTTTCACATTGCAATCACCACGGCGTTTTGCACTCTCCTGAGCTGGCATTGGCTTGGATTGAAGGGCGCGGGCTTCTTTTTAATTCCGGTCGGGCTTGCGTTCGAGGCGATCTATCGACTGAAAATGCGGTCCGATCTGATCTGCCCGGATTGCCGTTTCGATCCCACGCTTTATCTGGTCGATCCCGACAAGGCGGTGCGCCAAGTCGAGGAAACTTGGAAGAAAAAGTTTGAAGAAAAAGGGCTTCCGTATCCCGAGACGAAGCGCTCTTTTCGATCCCGGAACAAGACTGCTTGACGGAAAGACGGCCTTCGGCGTAAGTCTTACGCATGGCAATTAATAAAGTGATTTTGATTGGGAATTTGGGGCAAAATCCGGAAGTGCGTTACTCGCCATCTGGGCAAG
>Ga0164242_10000884_pt1 | contig 35673 bp, 44 predicted proteins | sample OricomgcompostMG_FD_108783 | JGI IMG/M metagenome (GOLD analysis project Ga0164242, IMG submission 108783) | Miracle-Growth compost microbial communities from Emeryville, California, USA - Original compost - Miracle growth compost (MG) ... | reverse complement strand
TGCTTGAGGGCGTAGGCGACAGCCTTCTCGACCTGGCCTGCTGGGGCTTGCCATGTGCCTAATTCACGATCGACATGTTAGAGTTGCTGCTGGGAGACAGGGAGTAATCACAGGAAGACAGGAGACTGAACGGAGTGAGCATTCATAAGAATAGGTAGGATCACGAACCGAAACCGAGGGCGGGGATGTCCTGGCCGGTGTTGAGCTTGAAGGTCTCGTTCGCCATATTGCTGGTTAGGAGTACAAAGGAGGGTGAAAAGGAGGGGGTATAGTCAAAGTGTTGTTGGTGCTAGTAAACGGGTTACGCAGGTGGTAGGACGGCTACGGAGGGTATGAGAGAGGGCTTTCAAAACACGTCGAGGCTGGAGGAGAGTTGGTAACCCAATACCAAGTTTGAAATACTTGTCCCGCCGGTTAAATAGCGCGCGATGCGCCGGTACCTGGAGCAGCGGGCAGTGGAGTCGCGAGTAGCGGCACATGTGGATGGGCGGGCAGGCCGTCCAGCCAAGCCAGCCAAGTCGAGAGATACTCACTGCAACCTCCATCGATCTGATCTCCTGGGTGGGCAGTAAACACAACATCATTGGCAGGCTGGGGGAGCCGAGTCAAGAGTCCGGCCATCGGCGATCGGCCAATATGTCCGAGAAAGCCATTGCCGCACGTCCCTTCGTGGAAGATTACCGTTTCTGGAGCTGCAGATTCCAGCTTGGCTAAGCCAGCTCGGGCTAGCTTTCCCCCGAGACCCTTTGCCTGGAGGGGTTAGGGCCCATAAAGTAGCGTATTCTAACGTTTTGGAGATGCAAAACGAACACACCCCGACACCTGAAGGCCTCGGTACTTGAACACTAGCGTGCATCCGTACACTTTGCCGCCCCCTGTTGCTTCTAGGATAAGGGGTTTTGAGAGACCGTGATGCATCAAGTGATGTTGGGAGTTGGCAGGAGGTAAAGGCGCAAAGACAAAAGTGCAACGGATGTAAGGGATTGGATCCACCTTGTTAAAAACGTGGGCGTATAATGGCCATACAAATGCCCCATTTTACATGACTTCCATGGCAACACTTCAACTCTTACTGACCATCTGAAGGACATCCTTCCCCCTCTTTCGGTTTGCAGAACGGAATGCTGCAGGGCCTTTGTATCCATGGTAATGAACTTTGCCGTAGTCTAGGCCTCTAAGTCCAGGTGACTACGCAGTACACCGTCTCTTATCCCAATAGTGTAACCCAGGATCCGATGAGATTTGAGGAGTCAGCTGGACCCCTTTCTCGAGACGGCGTCACTCAATGCCGAGTCGAGGAGAACGAACAACACCGCAAGGAAGCTGGGCTGGAAAAGGAGAAGGCGGCCCTGCGCAAGAAGTATGGCGAGGGTCAGAACCTGCCTTCCTCCGACCCCCTCCTCGTCGTCGGAGGCAGCGGCGGTGTCATTGAAGGCTCACCTCGCGACGGTCGGGACACCACCGCTTGCAAATATACTGGGCCGGCCGCCTGCGTATTCGGCATGCCGCATCCCCAGCCCATGGTTCACGACAGCAGATAGTGAAATTGGACCCGGGAAGTCCACCCACTACCACTCATGGGGGTGCCCCCGCTTCGTGGCCAGGTAGGGGAACAACTCCAAGTCCACTTGGCACCATGGGCGCCCCTAAGGAGATTGGAATTGGCCGGGTTCTGCCATTGGTGTATGTCTGGAAGGTCTTTTTAGTCCTTTACACAACCTCTGCAAGGCAGTTGGGTTTTCAGGAGCTTCGTATCTCCTACGTCAGCTATTCAGTTCCCAGGCTCCTCGCACTTTCTTCCGGTTGTCGTTGAGCAAGACTCCAGCCGCTCAAGTTCTTTCTGAGGGCCCATGTGGTTCAGTACCACATCAACCAGAGCCATTGTGCTGGGGCTTTCCATGTCCTTCTTCGCCTCGACCCATTGTTTCTCACTGGGCGTAAGCTCTAGGTTGTGCCAACGTTTCTGGGCCCTATACTGCTGCATGGCATCATAAAACAACTCCGGTATTCCATGGCCCACGATCTGTCGATGTCGCTCGGTTTCTTTTCGTACTATAGCTTCCGTAGCAATACTTCCTGCATGAACTTATTCCAAGCTTCAGTGTCCATACTTTCCCGCATTTGGCCCATTGTCTTGGAGTTCTGCGGCTTTTGGATGGGCGGCTTGTGCTTGAATGGTTGGTTGTGGAGGAAGGCTTGAGTGCGAGCATCTACCTCGCGTGAGACACTCACTGTCACGTCAGTTAACGACCACAAGAGCTAGAGGCATGGGACTCAAAGTTTTTCGCCAGTCCACTTGAACGCTACCAGAGGCACGTCCTCCACTTTAATATCGGGAGAAACAGTGCCGGATTCGAGTAGGAATTTGACCTTCTTCCCGTCGATTTCTTGAAGGCCGAGACTCCGGATATGATCCTTCTCCCGGTCCATGTCTCGCTAAAAGTAGTGTCGGCAGATGATATTGCCCATAGTGGCTGTCCTGTCAAACCGGGGGCCGGGTATTTTTATGCGAAAGGCAGTGCACAACAATACGGAGCGGAGAGTCGAGGTTACTAGCTGTGCCAATACCTTCGCCACTTGATGGGCTCTCTGCTTCAGCTATTGCAATATCTCGCACAGGCAGTTCGTTGACAGCATCTGGGAGCAAGCCACCCACTACTTCCTGATTAGAAGTGGCAGGGGCGGCGCCAAGAATGGCAACTGCAGGTTCAGGGGTATCCGGAATATCGGATTTGTTATTACAGGTGTGCGATCTCGGTTCTTGGGGAGAAGACACTGCCTGACACTGAGTTTGTCTACTCATCGTCGCCGTCCGAATTGCTTGACTCGCTTGACGTTAGTGGCGTGAGATACTCGCACTTCTGACACGCGCTATCTACCTCTTCTGTTCGCGTGTCGTGCGTTACCGTCGAAATCCCGACAGTCAGTTTCGGCTTGACCTTCCACCCATTCGTCACAGTGCTCCCAACCTATCTGATTCTCTCGCGGCGGAATTAGGTGACTACAGGTATATAGATACCACTGTTCTAGGCACATAATTGAGCTCAGCCCATTGGATCGGGGTCTGGCGTGAGATCTGTGGAGGAGCAGAGTGGTAAACCGCCGTAGGTTGTCTGGTACCGAGGTACCTATCAAGATGTTGGAGTTTAGATTATCCGATCCGAGGCACAGTCCAAGTTAGGTACCTACCTACCCATAGGTACCCGTAGGGACGGGAGCGTTATGATTACTGGTTGTGGATGGATACCAGGGACCCCTGGCTTGAATTGCAGGCCTGGAACACCAATTATCCTAACAGACAGGAGCCGTAAATCTGAGTGGTAAAGCCTGAGCGCCGAGTGGCAACAGTGGGTACAGCCACGGCTCAACGAAATCACATGTCATTCAACAGAGACATGAACAACCCATACAATGGGGGCAAATACGCGACTACGACCGCGCCTGTTTCATTTTTGTTGACTTGCCTATGGAGAGCATCTTGATAATAACATCATCGTACGGACCGCGGCCTTGTCACCGTCCGCCCCCAAACACACCCTGCCAAAATGGAGTTGCCCCCAGACGACGACGCCGATATGGACGAGACGCCGGCCTTAGTAGGCGTGGACCTTGACACCGGTGCCGAGATCCACTCTCGGGAGCTGGCCGCTCCAGCCCCGGGTCGGACGCTCCTTCCAGGCACCATAGCCAGGGCCGTCAGCTTCGCTACGAGGTCCACGACCCTTGCTTTGAGAGTCGGCACAATGATAGGTGGCTTTGGCTTGGGCGCTGCCAAAGTCACCACGCTGTCCAGCCTGGAGCTGGGCCGCGGTATTATCGAAGGGATCCTGAGCCGGGCCGGGACGGACGTTACAGCCCGGTCAAGAGGCGAGCTAGGGAAGGCGGACGCCGAGACACTGCTAGAACAGAGTTTAGAGAGTTTGCACCGTACCATGACCCAAATCGTGTTCTGGACCGCGACCGGGTTTGAGGTAACAGGAACTACCGTGTCCATAGCCTCCGAAATGTCGCAGCTGCTTCTCTCCTCTCTCGACCAGTTCTTCGGCTCCACCGACTCCTCCAGGGCCATTGCGAGCATCATTACTTTAATCCGGCGGGAATTTGACAATCCCGCTACGGGGGTACCGGGAGAAAAGGTCGGGGTGGTAGACTTGGTCTTTGGCATATGTGGCATGGCATTTCTGCAAAAGTCCTGCCGTCGCTCGATCGATGGGGACATGCGACGGCTCCGTACCGAGGAAGTTGTCTGGGATGTCGTTGTCCTCAACGAACGGGTTCATGTCCACGAGGAGAGCCTCTACGGCACCCATGCCGGGGCGGCTATACCTCGTAATTCATCGTCCGACAGGCAACTTCTCCGCGACGGCTCCGCAAATCCGCAGCTCGTGACCACACTGCAGTCTCAAGGGGCCGATGATACTACCGACGACGACGGAGACCTGCCTGAGATCGCTCTCAGGAGACAGATCATACAGTCCTTGCCTGGGGACACCCAAGTCTCCATCACTACCTCCATTTCAACGACTAAAACCATTACGGTTGATGTCACAGGAAACCAGAGTTTTCCAATATCTCCTCCGCCCGGGGTGGAACTGGTTGAGGTGGAAAACGGACAACAGCATACCTCGATGGACGGACCTACATCGCCATCGTATCGCGTCGTCTATCGAGTGACCCGCAACAGGGAGGCAACCACACATATCAAGGGTGAAGGAGACCAATCACAACCCTCGGGCTTCATCGAACAACTCGAAGTGGACAACGGGGATAGTTCAGACTTACTTGACAGAGAAGATACCATGCCGCCTCCACCCGTTCCGCCTAAGGTTTCTACTGAGAAAATAGAGAATGTCAAGAAGCGAAGGGTCAGCTCGTCCAGTTCAAGTGTCTCTTCAGGACCTGGCGATGCGTTATCGAAACGACACTCAGAGAACGCCGCCAATCAGAAACGCCCGCGGACACCCTTAACACCCTCGGCCCCGTCGTCATTCTCGACTGGTAACCCGGTACCTACACGGAAGCAGCCACTAAACAGGACTGTACTGGGTAAAAGGAAGGACGACCCTCTTCCGCCGAGCAAACAGGCCGAAAAGAAAGGGGGGTTTCGCAGTGCATTCCGGAAAGGTACCGTCCCCGCTATATCGAATTTGCTACACAAGGAAGACACTGGATCGGAATCCCACGCAAGCGGCGCTAGAGGAAAACAGAAATCAGCTATATCTTCGGCCAATGCGTCGAAAGGCAAACCTATACAGACCAAAGGCTCGAAGGATGCCGCCCCTGGCGGTATTCCTAGTCGAGCATCGTCATTGGTTCCAAAGCGCGAAGGAGCAGCCCGTTTGCGAAAACAAGACGGTCCCAGTCGCCCGACCGTGCCACAAATTGTAAGGAACTTCGAGGACCCTTTCCCGAGGAGCTCCTCTAGAGCGAGTCACGTATCGATACACGAGAGAAGGAGAGACTCCATCGTCTCACAAACGGATACCTACGCTCTACTGTCAGTCGACACCGGCAGGCCCGTCTCACCCACGCTTAGACGAACAGAAGTGATATCTGGAAGGTCCATGATGAAATGCAGATCAGAGAAGGACATAACCGACCCCAGACTTCAACCACCAAGAAACCACTACCGCCGGGCTACATCACACACTCCCTCGCCGAGTATCTACACTTTAAATACGAACGGCTCGGAAAGTTCACTGGTGCCTTATTCGTACTATCGACGTAGCCCCTACAGTGAGGCTGAGGCTTTGGCAACTTTACAGCGAACGGGCATGGTGGATGGGATGTTCCCAAAATACCATCTGCTCCGAAACCTCTGCCGATACATGCGCTTCTCCTCCGCTTCGTACGGCTCGAGCTTTCTAAAGTTCATGGGCATCGCCAAGGAAATGCACACGCTGCGATTCCCCGACGATACACATCGCGAGCTGCGCTGGTTCGCCCACCACACCCAATCGGATACAGACAGCATTCTCCTCTCATCCTTTGTGGACCCCCAAGGCGGTTCTGACTCTACCGGGTCGACAAACACCGGAGTGCCCCTCGTGCACTACGTATCGCTCGACCACGAATCCAAGGCTGTTGTGCTCTCTTGCCGAGGTACTCTGGGCTTTGAGGACGTCCTGGCAGACATGACCTGCGACTACGACGATCTCACGTGGCGAGGGAAGGCGTACAAAGTCCACAAAGGGATCCACGCCTCTGCCCGACGGTTGCTATACGGCGGCGACGGAAGAGTTCTCATAACCCTGAAGCAGGCTCTCGAGGAATTCTCCGACTATGGCCTCGTCCTGACCGGTCATTCGCTGGGTGGCGCCGTGACCGCCCTTCTGGGCGTTATGCTCTCGGAGCCCGCCTCATCCGGTACATGCTTCATCACCTCCCCACAACCACACAGCCGGCTTCTTGCAGCCGCCGGCGTGGATACCACCAAGCACCAGGGGCATTCCCATATCTCCTTACCCCCAGGCCGCCCAATCCACGTGTACGCCTACGGGCCTCCCGCAACCATGTCAACGGCCCTATGCCGGGCAACGCGCGGCCTCGTCACTAGTATCGTCAACGGCAACGACCTCGTACCCTACCTATCGCTTGGCGTCCTCCATGACCTCCAAGCAGTTGCCCTTGCGTTCAAGACGGACAACAACGCTGCCAAGGCGGAAGTTCGCCAGCGGATATGGGACGCGTTCCAAACGGGTATAGTTAGCCAGTGGCGGGGCCGCGGCGCCGAACCATCCAGAGACGTTGGAGTTGGGGACGAGGAGGATGATGAGGAAGGCCAGTGGGCTTACGCCGCCTACAAGGTCCTCCGCACCAGCATGATGAGCCGCAAGTTACTTCCTCCCGGAGAAGTGTTTGTCGTTGAGAGCACGCCAGTTTTAAGGCGGGATGCCTTCATGGCCTCTGCCGGTGGGAGTGCGGAGCGGAGCGAGCACGCCGGCCGGCCGGCGAGGCGCGTCGTGTTGAAGTACGTCAGGGATGTCGAGGAGCGGTTCCGTGAGGTCAGGTTCGGGACGGGCATGTTGACGGACCATAACCCCGGGAGGTATGAAGACGCACTGGATAGATTGAGCACAGGGGCCTTGGGCGGGGTTCGGATGGATGGAGTACCGGATCGGCGGGGTGGTGACTTTTGATTTTTGTGGCGAGGATAATTGGTTATATATACGAATGAGTCTACGGATAGATAGATAGATAGATACCTTGGTGGATCTTAGCAGCAGGTTTTACGACGATTTGAACATGTCCGGTTTCACTTATTGAACCAGATGCAGAAATATACACAACATACATTCTCGAAGCGCTACTTCTAATACTATCGCTCTTATGGCAGTTAAAAGTGAGCTATCATTTCTCGGCCCAGGCCCCATCCCCTAGTCAGACGCCGTAGTAAGGATCTTCCCATCATCATCATAGAAGATCTCCTTCACCTTCACCGACCTCAGATGGTCGACCCCCTTGCTCAGCTCGCAGTCGTGGTAGAACAGATACCACTTCCCCTTGAACTCCACAACAGAGTGGTGCGTCGTCCACCCGAGCACGGGCTCGAGGATCCGCCCACCATAGGTGAAGGGCCCCAGCGGGCTCGAGCCCGTTGCGTAGCACAGGAAATGCGAGTCGCCCGTTGAGTAGCTGAAGTAGTAGACTCCGTTGCGCTTGTGCATCCACGCCGCCTCGAAGAAGCGCCTGTCGTGGTCATCGGCATCGATCTCCTTCCCGGTCTCCGGTGCCAAGATAGTGATCTCCTGCACCTCGCTATCGAACTGCCGCATGTCCTCCGTCAGCTTCCCTACGCGCGGGCCCATGGCCTTGACGCCCTCGCCAGACGGCTCCTTGGGCCCCTGCCACGAAGCGTCGAAGACGTCGTTGCCCCCCTGGTAGCACTGCAGCTGGCCGCCCCACAAGCCTCCAAAGTACAGGTAGGCAGAGCCGTCGTCGTCGACGAAGGTGGCCGGGTCGATACTGTAGCTGCCCTTGATGGGCTCCGGGTCCGGCGTGAAGGGGCCTTCGGGCCGGTCGCCGACAGCGACGCCGATGCGGAAGATGCCCTGCTTGTCCCGCGCAGGGAAGTACAGGTAGTACTTGCCGTTCTTAGTGGCCGCGTCGGGGGCCCAGAGCTGCTTGGACACCCAGGGGATGTCCTCCATGCGGAGGACGACGCCATGGTCGACTACGCGCTCCGGCGGGTCGAGCGACGAGGTGCTGAACACATGGTAGTCGGCCATGTCGTACTGGTCGCCATTGTCGTTGAACTGGATGTCGGTCTCGCGGTCGTGCGACGGGTAGATGTAGACCTTGCCCTCGAACACGTGGGCCGAGGGGTCGGCCGTGTAGGTACTGGTGATGAAGGGCGCCATTTTGGTTGGACTTTTTCTTTTGGGTGGCCGCTTTAAGTGTGCGGCGCTGCAATTGTTGGAGATGGTGGGGTTGAGATGAGGGGTTCCGGTAGCTCTCGATCTTATTACTCTCGCTAATCTTGCCGGCCGGGACGGTCAGAGCTCGGCTTCGGTAAGGTAGGTAGGTAGCTAAAGGGTATAAAATAATGGTATGGCAAGAGAAGAAAGGACGGCGAGCACAAGCTGTTTAAATACTCATCATCCCGAGGTGCTCAGCTGTCTCGAGTTCCCACTTGCAAGTTAGCTTGGCCGTCCCGGTCGCGATGGAGACGACGGGTCAAAGGGATTTATCCTCATTTAGCCGTTTACCCCAACTGCAAGTGGGCCCCTCGATGGAAGAAGTGTGGAACGCCACACCGCTGGGTCTTATTGATGTAACCCAGCGACGTATTCCTAGTAGGGATTAGGGAGCTAACGGACAACAGCATAAGAGCCGCAATAGATCGCTCTAGGGGAGCTCGGGGTCTTCGCTTGAGCCGAAGGGGCAACCCTTTGGCGAGCAATATATAAGACGGCGTTGGCTTGGCGGGTTGGCGGGGTTGCACCATCATCTCAGGCACTACATTTTCAGCCACCAGAACACAGGCGATTTTCCCTCGATCTAGACGCGCGAGGTTGGTTGGATCGTGGTCACATTTGTTGTCCGGCCACTCTGAATTATTATACCGACATTGTACCGACATTGATAAGGGGGCCGGATTGGTAAGGCCCCGTGTTACCTTACGCTCTCCTGATAGTATGCCTCCAGGTCTTTGAGCGACTCCTGGTGGACTCGCCCAATCTTCATGACTTTTACATTATCCTCCACTGTGTATATCCGCGCGCAATCTAGGCGGGCGGTAGGTGCGAGTAACTGTTCAGCCTCTTCTATAATAACTGCTATCGGTTGTCTCGCGATCCCCTCCTCCGGGAACGGCTCGGGGGGCTCGATTGTGTGGGGATAGAGCACCACAAAGTCTTTCGATCGACCCCGACTCGTCTTCGAGGCCGTCTTACCCCCGAACGTGGTGATGGAGAGGCATAGCGAGTGGTGAAGACGCTTCCGCACCACGACAAACCAGCGGAACTTTCCGTACGGCTTTTCCTCGTAGAAGGGCGGGCATGCCATGGACCAGCCTAGTTCGGAACTTGCGGTCGGAATTTGTTGGCCAAGAGGCTCAAACCAGACAGCTTTGAAAATCCTCCCGACGGAAAAGAAGCGTTTGGGTTTTTCGACGATCCGGAATTCTGCACCCTATTAGTTTTGGAGACGAGGCGAACAGCTAGAGGAGAGAGAGAGGCCGCTAGCCCATAACGAGCCCGCGCACAGGGGACATACGAGGATCTAGGGGATGTTCATATGGCTTCGGAGGTGGGCTTGAGGTGACCGGCAAGCTCGGCGTTGTTTGCGGAGGGGACGGGTGGTACAGGGAGTCCAGAGGGATCAAGGCATGCTGAGGGTTGGCCACTTGCTTGATGCTGGAGCCAAGGGTCTTCGCGGCTCTACCTCTGCCGTTGAGTGCGAGGTCGTCGAGGCTGCGAGTGTCGTAAGAGTGGTCAAGGGGATCATATTTAGAACCGGAGCAGCGTTCTGACGCCGCTGCTGACCGCGGCTCTCCAGGACTTTGATATTCGGAGTATAGCAAGACTTGGTCACCTAGAGGCAGGTCAGCGTTGGTCCGTCAGAGTCGTCCGCACCAATGGCCTTCCCTTGCCGGGCGTTGGTCGCGAAAAGACGACGCTGGGTAGGTAAGTAAAGGTTGCTTACCTCGCTGTTGGACATAATCCATGTAGGTGGAATCCCAGGGCCAGTGGCCGCCGGGTTTCCTAGAAGGGGTGGCAGGCTGAGAGGTTGGTTCAGGGGCCGGTTTTAGGATCGACGCGTCCAGACTAACGGTACGGCCGGCGGGTACGGCCCCGGCATCTTCTGAATGACCCCGTTCGGGAGGATCCGGATCACCAGTGGCCAGCCCTTCGTCGAGCTGTCCCGCTCCCTGGTCTACCTTCCGGCTATTAGCGCTGCTGGAAGCCATCATGAGAAGTGGACCCAGGAGGCCCTGAGCCCGGCCTGGAGCCGGGATATGGTCTAGCGCCAGCGTCTAAGCCAAACTACTGGCATGGGCAATGACAGGCAATGTTGCTCACCGTCCCCGTTTCTGCACGGCTGAGGAGCCGCTCCGTTAGTGGCATCCATCCTGGATAGCAGGCTGGCTTCCTCGCGTGGGCTACGAGGGTGGCCTCAGCCAGTCACCAGGGAGGCGTGTGTGTTGACGTGGTAAGGAAGACACAGGGAAATCCAGTCCACCCCCCCCGTGGTTTATTGCCTGGATGACTGGGGTGCGTCGGGTCGCATGCTTGGACGGTCCAGCCGGGCCACGAATGGCAGAAGCAAAAATGAAAAAGCCAAGAGTGCGGAGGAACCGTGCGCCGGTGCCCAAAGCAACAGGTTGCTGGGTGTCGTCTTGTAAAGCAGTTAGTGTATGTATGTATTTGGGGTCGTCGGGTGCGTTGGCCGGTACTTCTGACGGCGCCTTTCTATGCGGGGGGATCGGGTGTTTGTGGGGACGAACGTGTGTTGAAGGGATCCGGTGCCGCCTGATTATTCAGTCCCGGTGTCCGGGGAGGGCGGTGTGTGGGGCTTAGCTCGGGATGTTGTGGTTTGATTGGATGACGAGAAGTGGCATTTTCCACTTTTCGAACGGATGTCCCCTGTTCTCTGGAAGATCACGTGGGCCGACGACCAACACGACGACAGCGTCCGGTCACTCGTGCACCTTCGAGGGCATTTCTTTCTTTTCCAGGTGCTATAAGGCTCGAACAAGACTTGTCACCTTTCCTCCATCCGCGCTGCTGCGTTCGTCCTCCCACGAGATGTCGACCTGGTTAGTACTAGCCGGAGGCGTCCTCGACATCCCGGACGCACACAAAGAGCCCAGGCAGAGAAATGTGAGATATCAACATCAGGTATGAGGCCTGGAAGATCCGTCTCTTTCCGGCAGAGTCCGGAGGAGGGTTATACACTCGGGGCCGACAACCAGGTATACAAGTTCCTGGTATCCCCAAGAAACGGCCGATCGGGACACTATCCGCGATGGTCCCTCGTGCCAGCACTAGGACGGTGGGGACGTCAGACATCACCTCAACCGCAGTTTACTTAGCTTAGTATGAGGCAGGGAGGAGTCAGAAGGAAAGAACTCTGGGGCGTCTGTGCTTCCCACTCGCCCCTTTTCCCCCTTTGCTTCGTACCTCCCAATTACCAGTACCTTGCAGAGTGCCTTCCGATAGTTTCTAATGTTCCTGCATTTATCTTTCTGGCCTCCGCCGCGCTTGCCGTATGGAATGTGACCTACAAACGTGTGGAGTATATAGGTACTGCCCTTTTCTTAAGGACGCTGTAGTGCAGTTACTCGAACTACAACAACAACCATTACTACTCACGGCTCGGCCGATACAACTATCGTTTCGCAAGCATTCGTTACTCCGGGTTCGATTCAGTCAGGAACAACTTGCCTCGGACTATCACTCACTTTACCGCTGCTAAGTGGCGCTTGGGGGAGGCGGGCAGTTCCCCGAATACACACACATACCATTTTTAGCCCAGGGATCCTAGGGACAGGATGCAATCGGACCAGGTCGAAAACGAGGCTGGCGTGACGGAGCCCCCACCGAGCACACCATCAACAAGCGATATCGACTCGGTAATATCTTCGTCCCGCCCGTCGCGTCCCGTTCTCCGTCGCATCTCTCAGCTCATAAACGATGGGCGCATAATCGACGATGTCGCACCAAACCCTCCACCTCCCCCGCCGCCAACTCCCGAGCCGCCATATCCCAAGCCTCCATATCCCAAGCTACCAACTCCCAGGCCTCCAACAAGCAATCCTAACCTCGAAGCGTCTTCATCTAGCACGCCACCTTCCACTCCCGGTCTCATTTCTCGACTCGCGAAATGGATGCCCTTAATGCCGGGGATATGGAAGGAAGAGCTCGACCCGGAGTCCGAGACAGACACCGAGACGGAGGTTGACCCGGAGCCCGAGCCGGAGATTGACTTCGTGCCGAGTCTCGTTCTCGGTCGCCCCGACCTTCGACACCAGGACCGCTCTCCCGCTCTTGCCGACACGCACACGTCTCCGCCCGCTAAAGAGATCGAAGCCGTGCAGTTAGACCGTGGGATGGTATCTTTGACGTCGTAGAACGATAGTCGCACCCTCGAGGCTCCCGAGGGCCGGGGACCACCAAACGGAGTGAGGGAGGAAGGAAGGGTGTTCGCTAAATCGAGCCTAAAAGAACTGGGGACCGCAACGGGATCTCCGATATCCAAATACTTCCATGCAGTACGTCATCGGAAATGGCCCTTGGTGGACAGCAGCTGGCGAGAGATGGACCAGGAGCGCTTCCGAGAGGTTACAAACGGTGTCCAGGACTGTTTCTGGACGTACAAACAGATAGAGGAGAGGGTAGAGCACTTGAAGCATTTTCGGCACACCGGCGCAGGCCGCGTGGATCTTGACGACGACCGGCTCAGCATCGTTCATCCGACCGTTGCCGATCAGGCCAATGGTTTCGGACTCCACTTAAGGCGTGCCGAAGCGGCCATGAACCACGTCTACCTCATTCAGCAGATCTGCTGGGCACTTGACAACCTCTACCCCCGGGAGGTGACAATTGGTCCAGAGCTAGGGGTTCGAAAGCCCGATCCATTAGGAGATGCCGCGTTGGCAGCTATTCGTGATATCAAGAGAGCCCACCGAGTACTGTTGAGTACCTCGGCGAGCATGATATACGAGGCGTGCAAGCTGAAGACCACGTGGAACCTGATCTGCTGTGAATCTGGCCCCAACCGGTGGAAGTCGTGTTGGGCTTGCGACGAGAGAAACATTGGGACGGCTAGCTGGCGCTGAATTCCGGGTGGCCAAGCGCTCTGGCGGCAGGGGTCTGGGCGATGCCTGAGATAAGCGAACAGAAGCTTTGTTGGCTTTGGCAATATGCTCGAACAGCATTATCAGCGTCGTGTTGTCGTAACTCTTGGTAAAATAGCGTATCGTGTATCCGTACCAGAATCTTGAGTTGCTTGACCGCACTCTTTGCACAAGGCGGGTGTCTTGCCGTGTGAGTTGGTGCTTGCCGTAATGTTCCTTTTGCCTTGCATCGCCTCAGAAGTCCTGCACGCCCGTCTCCCCGTGCAGAATGCGCTCTGGCCGGGTACCTCCCTTTTCCTCATCCCGCTGTGGCTGTTGCTGCTGCTCCTCTCCCTCCGCACCGGGAGTTGCCCAATCCGGGGTCTCATTGTCGAACCACTCTTCCTCTCGGTCCTTCCTCTCTAGAGCATCGAGCTCGTCATTCTCGTCGACGATGCGATACTCAAAGTCCTCGTCGCCGCCGCGCACAAATCGATCCCTGAGAAATTCTTCCCAGAGCTCCCGGCCCTCCTCCTTGGTCGTCGCGGGCGGTGCCATGGCAACGTCTATCTCAAAGTCCGTGGTGACCGACGTTTGCACCCCAAGGGCGGGTGCCTGCAGTGGGCTGCCATGGCTATCGCCATTGCCCTCACCGTGGTTTTCGTCAACCTCCTGGGTGCTGGCTAGCTTGGCTAAGCGGGCCTCGCCACGGAGCAGTGAGCTCTCAAGGGTGCGGGAGTAGCCCTTTTCCTGACCCTCGGCCTGCCGCTCGGCAGGGGAGAAGAACTGGCGGACCAGGGAGTCGTAGAGGAGCGGGTCTACGGAGAGGTAAGACCGAGAAAGGACCAGGGTAGTTATGGAAGGAAAGAAAGAAAGACTTCTGCCTACCTGCAAACTCATGTTCCGCGGACTTGAAATAGTCTGGGTTCCTGTCCAGGTACTCACGCCTCCGGTTCCGCACTCGGATATGGGCAACTTGGGCTGGTGACTTTGGCGGTCTTGGCTTGGGCTTTGAGAATGAATTCGGACTTGGAGGGGGGTCAAATCGAGGCGCCATCTCGGTTGGTCGGAAAGGTCTTCCGATTATCTCTCTCGCCTCATAGACAAATGTTTAGGTACCTAGTCAAATTGTTCGACAAATAATCTTTCATTGGTGTTGACGTCGGTTGCCCATTTGAATTAGTAAGCACACGTTGTATTTCACCGCGAATTGTTGCCCTTGATGAGAATTCCTGCGCATACATGTTGATTGGATGATCCATTGCAAATGGGAGGCCGTTGCACAGTTCTTATACCAATCAGCTTTCATAAATCCTATCCCAGGCTACGAAATAAGATTGTAGGTGAGTGGACGGATGAAGCTGGTGCACTCGAAGCTCTCACGGCCGCCGCGGAGCAGTCATAAGATGGCCCGCCCCTTAATGATCATCCCATTGCAGAAGCAGGGAAGGCCTAACTTTTCTAGTGGACCGCAACAGGAAGAGCAATAACCACTCTGCATTAGGATGAGTACTCTAGCACCTATCTATGCTCAAGAGATGATCACAGGTACAGCTTAACATGACGTGACAAAAGAAAACTGAGAATAATGATTGTTCCGCCCTTAGGCTGCTGGCCGAATTCCATGCATTCCCCCCCCCTTCTCCCGACTTGCCTCTCCCCCCCCAGGAATCCGGGCCATACCGTCTAGGTCGTTTTGTTTTTGCTTAGCAATTAGTGGTTGTACATCGCGATAGTGTTGTTTGTGTGTAAGGTAGAGAGAGTAGAGTTAGTTGGCCGAGGTCGGTTGTAATCTCCCTTTTATATGCCCCGCCAAAGAGAAAACGTCGCGGCCGGGAGACCAAATCCCCCTCGTCCCCCATTTTCACCGAGTTCGCCATACCGAGCAAAGCATAACCAAAAATCCCGTATGACTCCATGCCATTCATCTACCTAGCCCGCCTTGGAATGACACAGTTTCACTTTTTAACGAGATCTACCGATTCTCGACTCAAAGTCATAGGTGGCTGTTCAAGCCGCCTGTTGCCCGGTAGCTTCATTGCCCTCGCTGGCGGGCTTCGCGCTCTTGCCCTCCTTCTCCTTCTGGCCCTCGACGCTCCTCTTGGCGGCCGGGATCGGGTCATCAGGGACCAGCTTCTTGGGATCGATCTTTGTCTCCCGGTCGACGCCCTCCACGTCCGGGTGGGGAGGAGCTACGCCCTCGGGGGCACCTTCAGCCGGGTTCACGGCTTCTTGCGGCCAACCGCCGGCGGGCTCCGGAATCTCGTTGCCTTGCGCGTCGACAACGCGCATGCGAGTCTCGTAGCGCGTCTTGAACTCAACTTTTCCTTGCAGAGCCTTCACCTGTTCCTCGTCTAGGAGGTTCCCGTCCTGGTCGCGGTACTCGACGCGCTCCTCGCGGGACAGGACCTTCTGCCCTGGCGGCAGCGGTGCCCCGGAGATATCGGGTGGGTTCGCGTTGCCTCCTAGTGGGATCTGGGCTTGCTCGCCACCCGCCGGCGGTGCAACCACTGGTGGTGGGGACTGTGAGACGACCGACTGTTGCGGAGTTTGGGCGATCGATTTCTTTGACGATAGAGCGGTGTATGCGTCGTACTACCATGCAACACATCTGTTAGTTCACCATGCTTCATCTAAGGGATCTAATTGAAGCACCATCCACATGCTGGTTCCGGTTTTTGCCTTGAATGTGTGGATGGAATGAACCACCATTCAGACGGCTTATTGTACAGCACTTGGCTACTTCCCCCAGTATCCTAACCCCGCGTGGGCAACCCCCTTTCTGGAATCAGGCCGGAAAAATCATCACTTACGCTATCCAAGAATGTGTTGCAGTCAAAGTCCCAAGTATCGAGTAGCTTGATGCGGTTGCACTCCGACTTGGTCCAAGTATTGCCGTAGGCGAGTGGAGAGAAGAGGGCGAAAACAGCTACGGACAAACCCAGGAACACGACAGCGGTGACTCGGTTGATGATTGGCCTGTCTTTGACGCCCAGGCTGCTTACTCGCGCGGTGACGAAATCGAATATCTGGCAGAATGAAATGACGGAGAAGTAGAGGGCTGGGAAGTAATGGTGGAGGAACAGCTGGCGCTGCATCAGGAAGAAGGGGAAGTAGTGGAAGGCCCAGCCGAGAACGGACATGCCGACCTCATAGTCGAAGCGCTTGAAAGTGGTGTTGGCATAGTCGCCGCAGCTGCGTTGCCATCGGAGAACAGCAAGGCCCTTGAATAGAACATAGATAGCGACCGAGACGGTCGCGCTCCACCAGACGATGGGGTTGCCGATCAGGTAGATCTGGCGGTGCTCCTTACCCCAGAAGTTGATGCCGCGTAGAAGGACTGGCCAAGACGGAGGGCGGGAATCCCAGGCATGGGACTCGACGAGGCCGGCATTCGTCTTCCACATGACCTTCTGCAGCTCCCAGAACTTGCCGAAGAAGCCCAGGCGATCATAGTTGACCATCTCGGCGTCATCGCCGAGCATCGGGTGCTCGTTCGACTCGATGTACCACAGGCTGTTGGGGAGCGAGCCGCCACGGGCACAGGTGACCTCTTGCTGCTCAGAAGCCCACTCGGGGAGCTTAACCTTGTGGGAGAACAGGACGCAGCCCGTCATGACATGGGCGAGCCTGAACTTGGTCTCGATAGTGCGGAGCCTCTCCTGCGCGGGACCACCCTTCGAGCTCTTCTTAACGATCTCGATACGGAAGTAGTCATTCGCATCTCCCTCGAAACCTTCGTATCCGTAGGCCGACACCTCGTTTTGCCAGTCGGCTTCAGTGATTGGCGGGCGGACGTCGTGAGAATGAAGCCGGCGGTGAGTGGGAGCATGGAAGAGACGAACAACGTCACCGTTCTTGAGGTACTCGGGCGCGGGGAGATTATCCCAAGCCAAGGTTCCATTGATAGGTTCGCCGTGGATGTCAAGGGGTTGGGTCTGGTTCTCAAGTAGCCAGATGTTGTTCTCGTCCTTGTGGGGATAGAGGGTAATCTGCTGCTGCTTGGATCCGGTCGGGTACATGAGCGGGTGCGAGTGCAGATATCCGCCTTGGGTGTTGACGTGTCGGATGGTGACTCGGCTGCCCATCAGGACGTCGACGGGGACATCCTGCATACCCTTGGAGTTCAAGGTGGCCTGGAACTCGGAGCTCATGAAACCATCACCATCGCCAGGGTTGGTGAGGCAGAGGAAATGAATGGCGAACATGGCCATGTAGAACGTCGTGGGGATAACGATCAGGCAGAACACGCGTGCCATGAAATGCTTGGATAGGACACGCTAGGGGGCCTGTTAGTAAGTGGACAGAGGTAGCACGACTAGCCGAGGGGAGGGACGCACCAGAGTAACCGTCTTGGTATCACCAAGTAAGACCCAGAGTTGCACCAGAGTCAAGGAGCCAACCCATGCGATTGTGAAGAAGCCGACCCACTTGATGCTGGTGGTTATACCCAAGCCGAGGCCGGTCATGGCCAACCAGAACCACCAGCTGGGCTGGAAGGCCTTAGTCGGTCCAAGCTCGTGCTGGTTGCAGAAGGAGAAGAAGGCGAAGGCAGTGAAGGCAGTGGCAATCATCAGTGGGGAGTCGAGCAGGATCAATCGCGCCTGGGTGAGCAGTCCGTTCTCTGCATGTCCATGAGGTTAGCGCAAATAGCCAGGGATGGCCAAGGAAGGGGAGCTGCGAACCGAAGATGATGAACCCTGCGCCCATAATAGAGGTAACCGTCCTGCACCCTGCGGCCTTCAAGGTAAGGAACATGGTCGGTGCCAGGAGGATACCGCAGATGGCGGGGAACAGGCGCATGGCAACATATGGGACGCCGGGTTCGAGATAGTCTTTACCGATGTCCTTGAAGTCGAAGTCTCCGTTGAAGCCGGCCAAGAAACCGAACAAGGTGATGAGGAGTTTCGCAAGAGGGGGGTGCACGTCCATGAAGAACTTGCCCTTGATGTACTTGGAAGCAAAGCCACCGAAGCTGGAGGGTGGGTTGCTTGTTAGCTCATGTAGAGTCGGTAGGAAACAAAGAGAAGGGGAACTGCGTACTGGACCTCGTCGAATACGACGCTGGTAGGCTGGTATATGCGGAAAAGGCGAACGACGGCACAAATTATGGTCAATGCCGTCATGATCTGGTAGTCGGAGATGGGGAGGAGGAAGACATCGTTGTCCTCGACGCCATCGGAGGTGTAGTCGTCAGGTCGCTTTGGGGCTTTCGTCTTAGACTTCTGCGAAGATCCCGGCGGGGGGGACGCCCGTGGGGCTGGCGATTTCGCACCAGCTGGGCGAGCCATCTTGGGTGGGATTGTGTCGATGAAGCGGGAGATGGGATACGACGAAGGTTTTGTTGTTCAGGGTAAGCAGTGTTCTGCTGCTAATGTCCCGTCAACACTGGCGAGGCGGAACGCGAACGAGGATCGCGATTTCAGCCGAGCACTTTGGCCGTGGAGGAAACCAGGGTTAACGAAAGTCGAGAAGATCAACGTATCATTAAAGGGTCGTCATTCGCAAACGGGGTGCGAAGAGAAAAAAGAAGAAGAAGAAGAAGAAATTGGCAGGAAGTAACGACGAGACAGCAACAGACCGGGACAGTCTGAACAGTCTTGACTCCTTGCCTTCGTCCCTTTGGGCAGATGGAGCTGGAAAGGGGGTTGAGTGCGAAGCTGACAATAAATTTGAGAGCTTAAGTGGCCTTATCCATCCATCCCTCGGTGGTCTCCATAAAAAATTGCCAGGGAAGATGCATGTGGGGTCGCACTGATTGGCTGCTTGTCCGTTGAAGAGCAGGTACAAGACTACATGGACACTACGAGTCCGCTAGGCTGGTACGCGTCCAGGAAAATGGATGCACATCCCAGCGCTCATGATTTTCAGCGCATCGACACATCAATTGCCAATTGAGACAGGTTTTCAATCAATTATCCAGCATGCATTCCGGCGCGTCTCCCCACGAGCAAGCCAGGGCCCAGGGCGATTTACAGAGTGGTCTAAGGAGAGGAGAGTTTGACTAGGTACTAGGTAGGTAGGTAGATAGATTGACACCGGACCTGAGGCATGGAAGGTACTCATGTACTGTGTAAGGGTGCCTTGGGAGGTATACGAGAAAGTCCGTCCCGTCTTCCAGTCCTGGGAATTGGCATTGGAAACAAAACAAATTGGCCCCGAAGTTGAGGCTGGCTTATTTTTGGCTCTGGCGGGACCAGCTGAAGTGAGGTTCATGGCCCCTGCTTGTGGGCCCGCACCTGTTCTGGAAAATAGAGGCCCCTGCCCCGTCTGCCACTACCCGTGGTTCGTTCCATGACCCGCGCCACCATTGCCAGCCTTGCGCACGAGCCACCTTACTGTTAAACTTGTCGAATCGCGTTTTTCTCATAGCCTTCAACAGTTAAAGCTTTCAACAACCGGCTCGCTTGAACACCTGTCGTGCCTCTGAACCCCCGCGTTGACGATGGCGCAAGATGCGACAAACGGCGATGCTGCGGCTTCAGCTGCAGATGGACTGGATAACATCAAACCTCCGGCCGGCGTGATCATCCCACCTCCGGGCGAGATCCGCGAGGCCATCGAGAAGACTGCCGGCTATGTGATGCGCGGAGGCCTGGGCCTCGAGCAGCGCATTCGCGACAACCATGGAACAAACCCCAAATTCAACTTCCTCATGACAAGCTCGGATCCCTACAATGCGTACTACGAATGGCGGAAAGAAGAAATCAAAGCTGGCCGTGGCACCGCCGTTGCTGCCGGCCGAGCAGGAGAGACGCCCGCCGTCCCGATCAAGGAGGTGCCGAAGGGCCCTCAGAAACCTCCCGACTTCCAATTTTCAGCCCGTATGCCTCGTATGAGCCAGAAAGATTTGGAGATCGTGCGACTAACTGCCCTGTTTGCCGCCAAGAATGGAAGGCAGTTCATGACGCAGCTCGCCCAGCGCGAGTCCACGAACCCCCAGTTCCAGTTCCTCAGTCCTAACCACACCTTCCACAACTTCTTCCAGAGCATGGTCGACCAGTATTCCATGCTCCTGCGCGAGGGCGGCGTCAACGGTGACGGCACCAAGGCACAGGAGGAGCGTGTCGCCGAGTTGAAACACAACGCCGAGGATAAATACCACATCCTGGCGCGGGCAAAACAGCGGGCTGAATACGCCAAATGGCAGGAGGCGGAGAAACAGAAGCAGGAGGAGGAGCAAGAAAAACAGAAGATTGAGTTTGCAAGCATCGACTGGAATGACTTTGTCGTCGTCGAGACTATCGTATTCAACGAGTCCGACGACGCAGCAAATCTGCCCCCGCCGACGACACTGAACGACCTGCAATATGCCTCGCTCGAGGAGAAGAACAAGATCTCGATCAACTCCAACTTGCGGATCGAGGAGGCTTTCCCCTTCGACGATACGAGCTACAATGCCTACCCGCCGCAGACATACGGCGTTCAAGCACCAGCAGTACCGGCCAGCCCATCGCCAGCTCAGCCCTACCAGCCCGCCCAAATGCCAGGTGCTGCCCAGGCGCCGTTCAATGGCAGCGGTCCCAATGCCGTTCGGGCGAGATCTGCGCAGGAGGAGGAAGAGAATCAGAAGATCCAGGAGCGGGAACAGGCACGCGCTCGCATACAGCAAGCGCATGCCGAAGGAAAGGGCGGTGCCGCCCCGATGAAGATCAGGGAGAACTACGTCCCTAGAGCCGCCGCCCGAGCTGCGAATAAGTTTGGCGGACAAATGGCCCTTTGCCCTAATTGCAAGCAGCAAATTCCCTTGAACGAGCTCGAGGAGCACATGAGAAGTAAGTCGACACCCTTCCCATACCTAAATTGGAGATGGGTTGCTAACAGCGGGACTCTGCAGTTGAACTCCTTGATCCTCGCTGGAAGGAGCAGAAAGCCAAGGCGGAATCGCGGTACGCAACAACGAATCTGTCCACGGCAGATGTTGCGAACAACCTGAAACGTCTTGCCAGCCAGCGGAGCGACGTATTTGATAGCGTTACCGGCCAGCCTATCTCGGAAGAGGAACAGGCTCGCCGAAAGAAGGTGGCCATCCACAGCTTCGACGGGAACCCGGATGGCAAGAGCCAAGCGCACATCAACCACCTGCAGACCGTCAATGTCGAGGAGCAGATCCGGGCAATCCACCAGAAGTTTGCGGAGAAGAAGTAGAACGGCTTCCCTGGTTCTTTTTCGAGAGTACCGTGAAAATGGCAAACATACTATTCCGATCCCTCGGAGGGTTATCCGCGCGCAAAGAGGTCTTATCATCGCTACACCGCGGCAGAACACACTTGGCAGGGGCCAGGCTATGACACGATGATATACCGTGGGGTTTATGTTGGAGTATCTGCTATATGGGGTTTATTGGCGTTGAAGGTGAGGGAGCTGCTTGCAAACTGATTGTCCGTTGCTTTCGAGACTCATACCAACCTTTGTTCCGCAGCTTTCGATCGCCCCATGCCAAGATGCCGCTGCTAGTTTGGCTACTGGGTAGTGTTAATGGGGAGGAAAGGCGAGCTGGAAGCCTCATTCCGTGCCAAGGTTTGGTCTCTCTCAGAAGGCCCCTATGATGAAAGAGCCTACTACATCAACAGGCCCTCAATAGGCCCCGAATTAGGAAAAATACTAGATGAGCCTGCGGGCTATAGGGCACTTCGTAGTGCATGTATTAAAATTGTTGCCTTATATCAAGAATTGCCTCCTGCTCAGACTCGTTTCTCGCGAGACTACTGTCCTAATATGGTGGGATGCCTAGACGTGCTTCGACCAACATATTGCCAAGAGGGGGCTTACATAGTACTTTGCGTTGCGTTAGGTACCCCACCTTGCATACTACCTGTGCAGTCCCATTTTCCCCAAAGCTAGAAATATCCCACTTTACCACCCTCACAACTCCCCCACCTTCGCGGCTTCCACCTTTCAGGTTGTCGTCTCTGAGTGAATTTCACAGCCTCTCGCCGCTTTGCCTGTTCACTCAGGTTTCTGCCCCCCGTCTCCAATCTCAGTTCACGCCTCTTCCATAGCTGCGGCAAAGGCGGTAAACTCCAAACTCCCTCCCCCGCATCCTGCACGCTGAACACCTACTACCCGCGGCCAACGGCGAAGACGATCCAATACCGCCAAAACGGAGTCCGACAGCCAAGCTCCGGCCCGCGCAACGAGCGCAGAGCCGCAGAAATCACCCACGTCGCCCCCCTCGTCGCCGACGACGGAGCAGGCAGCCCAGGCCGCCGCGGCGCGCCTCCACCGGCCCATCATGCAGGCCATGCCCGACACGCGCACGCAGTCGTTCGACGAGATCTACGGCCCGCCCGAGAACTTCCTCGAGATCGAGGTGCGGAACCCGCGCACCCACGGCATCGGCCGCCACATGTATACCGACTACGAGATCCTGTGCCGCACCAACATCCCGGCCTTCAAGCTGCGCCAGTCGTCGGTGCGCAGGAGGTACTCCGACTTTGAGTACTTTCGCGATATACTCGAGCGCGAGAGCGCACGTGTCACTATACCCCCTTTGCCTGGCAAGGTCTTCACCAACCGCTTCAGTGACGACGTCATTGAGGGGCGCCGGGCTGGCCTTGAGAAGTTCCTCAAGATCGTCGTCGGCCACCCGCTGCTGCAGACTGGGAGCAAGGTCCTCGCGGCCTTCGTCCAGGGTGGGTTTTCCCCGCTACGTTCTGTTCACTTATCCTCCTAGCTTCCCACTTTGAATCTCTGCCCTTTCTCAACCTTATCCCGACATACCGTGCACCCCGGAGCCACAGAGTAGTGCTCTCTCCGCGGGGATGTTGCGTGCAATGCGACTCCTTCCACGAGTGACCCGACCCCTTTTCTCTCCCTCCCCAGTCCCCTTTCGCCTCTCCAGCGCCAGGCTAATGCAGCCACAGACCCGAACTGGGACCGCAATGCCTGGTGACTCCTCCTGCTAGCCCGCTTCGCAGCTTCCTCGGCCTATCCGTCGCGGAACCTCTCGTCCGGCCAGCAGCAACCGCGCGGCGCGCCGAGGAAGCTGCGAAAAAGGCCTCCGAAGGGCTGGGCTGAAACGCAGGCGTTGCGGAAGTTAGCGGACGAGGAAGATTAAGTCTTGTCTCTTTAGTAGGGGGCGAGAGAAGCAAGCAGGTATGGGGTCTATGTGCGGAAGCATAGCGGTGCTTTCGACTCTTCTTTTGACGATTCATGACGATGAGGATCCGAGTCTCAAGGGGTTTAGTCCTGTAGGAGACGGGGTGGCGGTGCAGGAGAAAAGCAAAAGGGTGAGACGGACGTGTTTCCTATCCTTTTTCTCTCGGGGTGGTAAGGCCTCCCGCCTACTTGGCTTGGAATGGCTGGTGATTGCTAGTTTCATCATCGTTGATTACATCCAACAATTTCGGTTCCCCGACGAGGAGCCTGTATATTCATATCATTCCTTCAAATAGTATTCGGAGTATTGGAGTCCACCTTGCTAGCATAGCAACAACGTATTTAAAGCTGGAGAGCATTGTGCACCTATTTATTTACAGTTGGAGAGGATCTAGGTAGGAAGTCTAACGCGGGATTGCCTTCTATATTATACACAATTCTTCCCCCCGTCTTCTCATGCATGCCGTGGTTCTGAAAACTTCTGTATGTTGCTTGCGAGAGCGAATCTGTTTCCCCGCCCCAACTCCAGTACATGGCAAGCAGCAGAGCAGTAATGACTGCGAGCATGCAGTCCCTCTATAGGTGTCCCCCCTGTATAGTAATAGTCTTACAACCCGCCACGGAAACATGCCCTCTCCCCAACACCAAAATCTCAAATCGAAGTGTCCCCGAGAGCTCATCGAGTGGTGTGCATCCCCCTTTTCTTTCACATATTTTTGTACAAAGTGATACATGTTATACAACAAGATGCCAGCGACGTAGCAGCAAGCCTGGGACAGGCGGCTGGCGATGCCGGATTCTTATGCAGGCGTGTGCAGCAGTCGCAAGATGCCTTCGTACATGCCGAACATGATAGCAGCACTGGGGACGGTCCGGAGGAGATGGGGCGTCATGCCTCCGTAGAGGCCGAGCATGCCCTCTTCCTTGAAGACGAGCTTGAAGCATTGGACGAGTCCGGTATATTTTGGCCGGCCGTCAGCCATGGGTGCTTGTCGTAACCGTGTCCGAGCGACCTGCCAGTGTGTTAGCCAAATTCCTTCCTCCGTCTTCAGTATCGTTGGGGGATGGGGGAGCTGACCTCGTGTGGGTAAGTTAACACTGACGCCACGAGTTTTGCAAACCCAGCAGCGCCGAGCTTGCCGGTCCAGTCCACAGTATGGTCCCACAAGTTCCTCTCCCTCCCGCTCAGCTGGATGCGTTCCTCGCGAAGAGCCAGCGACCGTTTCATCTGCTCGTAGAGGATCCAGTGCAGGGTCGACTCCGCGACACCGAGGTAACTAGCACTCATGCCCTTATACAGGCCCCTGACACCCTCGTCGCGGACGATCTCCTTCACGCAGTGTAAACTGTTCTTGTACCGCCGCCGCGTCGCTCCGCCGCTCTGCTCCGCCACGTTCTTGTCCAGCTGCAGCCGCGTCTTGACCATCCAGATCGGGTTCGTCGCCGTGCTCGTCGTTACCCCCGCCAGCACCGCCGCACTCAGGTGCACCCACATGGCCTCCTGCCCGCCATTGAGGTACTGCGCGATCAACCGTTTGCCGTTGCCGTAAGTGTAGAAGTTGATGGAGCGAGCCGGGACCACGCCGACTAGGTTGGGGCCTAAGCCCTTGAATAGTGCCCTGGGGCCTTCTGTTCGGTATACGGAGTAGAGGATCTGGGCGGTCTCGTTTAGGTGGTGTACCCCGGCTCGGAAGGGGTTGAGGGTCGTGGTATGTGATGCTCGGGTGGCCCGCACTTGGGCCTGGTAGAAGTCGGATTGTAGCCGGGTCTTAAGCACATCTAGAGGTGCTGTAAGGGCTGCAGCAGTCATGCCACCAATTCTAGTCCCAGTTGTGTCAGTATATATCTATACCAGGCTCCTAGAACCTGCTGCCGATCCACCCGGACTCACCCTCCGGCCACAAAGTGCGCCCATGACTTGGCAAAGGGGTTAACCTTTCCTGCCTCGATTCGCCCATCTTTCCGTGCTTGTGGAAGTATGTCACCTGTCTCGCGCGACTGGACTATAGGGAGTTGGTGCGATGCAAGTGTATTTGCATGATCGGAGGGGGGCTTCTGAGAGGCCATGGTCGAGGCCATCTCCTCTCGAGCTCTCCGGTTCCAGGCGGATATGCGACTTTCTATCTTGACATTAGAATATCAGAGGGCTTTGGTTGTAAGCATGCAAGAACAGTTTGCCAAAGGAGTGGATGGTGAGAATAAAGTAAGGTGCCGACAGCAATATGTTGAGCATACATTCAAGGCGGTGCTATCGGCAAGGTTCAAGTGCTTATCGCCATGAACTTTTTTTCTTGACAGGCGCGTCGTTCCACGGCATGTCCGTCCTATACCCTGCCTGGTCCGTGCATGAAATATTATTGCCCCTGCTCCCACGATTGACTAATCGCGCGAGCCCCTTTTTCATTCAAGGAGATGGCTTATAATGCGTCATTCACCATTGTTCGTCGCCATAAACTTGGCCGCCTTTCCATGGAAATTGCATGTTCCATTGAATACCCTAGGAGAAATTGATCCCAAGCCCACAGAAAGCTACGATAAGGCAGCCCCCTATGGGATAATCCAACCCACCCCAGACTGAGCCTCTTTGCCTTTGAAGCCAGGAATGCTTCCAAAGCCTCCAAAGACTGTACGCCCACCAATGTGATATGTAGAACGGTTGCGAGAAGAAACAAAAAAAGCGAGTGTAGCTAAGCCAAGAGCAGCCGTCGCGCGATGTTTCTAGTGTGCCAGAGCACCGTCACAAGAATTTCCCCTCCAAAGACGATGGTATCTGCCGCCCAACCTAGGTGAGCAAACAGCCTGGGTTCTCAAAGCCGGGTTCTCAAAGCCACCAAGTCAAGAGGTTTTCAATGGGGCCGCATCTTGGTTAGCCCTTTAGCCCTCGGCAGGGAAGGCTCGGGCAAAGATGCGCTCAAGAGCATTGAACTCCATCTCAGCCACATCGGCAAGGGTGAGGCGATCGAAGGCACGACCGGCAGGGAGGCTAAGCTCCAGCCAGAAGTAACCGAAGTAGCCGCTGGTCGACTCGGCGCGAGGGCGGATGAGAGCGCGATCACTGAGGCTGGCCGAGTTGACATACCGGGTGGTCTCTTCCCGGATGATGGCAATGTACCACTGTGCAATCCAAGTGTCAGCAAGGGCCTGGCCAACCTACGCCGGCCGGGAGGACAGCTTACCTCGAGAACGTCCAGCGGAATACCAGGCTTCGGGGCCAGGGTGTAGGCATGGCACCAGGAGTCGGCGAAGCGAGGCTGGTTGAAGCCACGCTGCTCGATCTCATCGAGGTTGGCTGTGAAGGCAATGTCATCCTTCATCGTCACGGTAAACCCGGGGCAAAGCATTGCCGCGGTCACGAGACGACGCAAGAGCTGCGTGGTCAGGGTTTCATCGCGCTTATAGCTGACAGCCAGCTGCAGCATGATGATGAGCTCCAGGGTCGCCTTGTACATCGCGTGGCGCTGCTTGATCGTGATGAGCTCGGCCATGTACCAGGGCACCTTCTTGATAGTGCTGATCATGCACTCAAAGGCGCGCTGCAGGCAATCACGCGAGAAGGGAGACTATGGTAGCGAAACAGGTTAGCAAACAATATGATAATGATTAATATGCAAGGGTTAAACAAAAAGGGGCTAACTTACTCGCTGGGGGATCTCAACATGCTTGGACAGCATCGTCATCTCCTCTTCGGTGATAAAACCCTTGAAGTTCTCCCAGGGCTCTCTCGGGTTGATGGGCTGGATGCGAGGGACCGAACCATCCCAAAAGATCCCGCGGGCAAGCGGGAAGAGGTCTTTCATCATGTTTGCCTGGCTGGAGAGCTCCACATCGACAGGGCGGTCACCCAGCCTGGGAGGCTTGCCGCGGGCCGACGAGCGCGAGTGTTTCTCCACGGCGCGCATAGCATCGTTCATAGTCAAGAACTCGACGTAAACGTCATGAGTCTTGCTGGTGATGCGCTCCATGATAACGTGGACCGGCTCCTGGTTATCATTCAGGATCTTCGAGTTCCGACCCAAGAAGGCGATGATCTCGGCTCGCTTGGTGGAGAATGGGATCTAGAGTGCTTGTGAGTAGTCCATTACATTGTGAAAGACAGCGGGTGAGGAGACTTACGTTCTTGATCTTGACAACCCCATGCTTGACCGGCGCAGCCTGGGTGGTGCCCTGGATGAACGGGAAGTTGGCCGGATCCAGCGCGACGTCGAGGGTCGGGCGACCCGTTGGGCCACTGGTAAGGCGGTTGAGATGCTCAGAACGCAGAGCCTGGATATGGCTTGGCACCGGGGCTTGGATGTGCGGAGCCATGGCCTGTACCATCGGGCGGATCTCAACGACTTCCTGATGGGTGACATAAGCAGAATCGTTGTGCGAAATGACCCTGCCCTCTGCGACAGCAGCAGACTGGGGAGTCACTCCGCCGACTGGCAGCGCAGAACCAGCTAGCTCAAACCGAGGAGGGACTATGTCAAGAGTAGCCGGACGCAGCTGAGGCGACGGGTATGGTGTTGGGCACGTCGGGATGCTAGGGCTGTAGCGCTGCAAGGTTCCTTGCGACAGAGGCAGCTCGGCATTGTAGTCGTCTAAGAGAAGTTAGTAAATTTGTCAGATTATTTCCTTGTACTAGAGCTCATACCTTGCATGCCGCCATAGTAATTGTTGTCGGGGACATGCAGAGCCAGGTGGTCTCCATGGTTGTACCCATGGTGCTCATGCTGATATCCATTGACATAGCCTTGGCCGCCAGCGTAGGCATAGCCATTGGCATGATGGCCGCCAGCGTAGGCATAGCCATTGATATAATGGCCGCCGGCGTGGACATAGCCATTGGCATGGTGGCCGCCGGCGTGGGCATAACCGCCGGCGTGGACAAACTCGCCGGCATAGCCATAGTCGCCGTGGGCATGGCCGCCGCCGTGGGCATGGCCGCCAGCGTTGCCAGGCTGGGTGATAGGACCAGTGGGTTCAGCACTGGTTGGGAAATCAGTGTCCGACACAACACTGGGGGCACTTGGGTACGAGATGTTGGCCACGGGCACGCCGCCGTCGTCGCCACTGTCTTCATCGTCTTCATCATCAGCGGTGATTGTAGACATGGTGGAATCAGTCTCCTCGCCAGCGGCAGGGTCATCATAGTCGAAGACGTCTCCATTCTCGACAGTCAGTCTGGCTCCGCCGCCCTGATCGTCGTCTTCATCATCCGAATCTATGAGTAGAAGTTGCATCTGGAAGCGGGGAGAGTTGCCTCCCTTTGGAGTGGCCGCCTCGTGACCAGCGCCAGTCTTCTTAGGTCCAGCCATTATTGGCAGTTTGACTAATGTAGCCGCTGAAACATGTTAGCCGGCACTTTCTTGCTAGGGATATTGAGGCGAGATAATGAGCGAGACCTAGAGGTCACAGTGTGATTTTTGACAAGGGAGTTTGACGCACGAAAAAGATACGAAGCGCAGGACACTAAAGGAGACATAGGTGCAAGGTTTAGGTCACCCTCGTCCGAAGACCAAGATTGCACATGTCAACTCCAGAAGGCAAGAGTTATCACACTGCTCGTCTAAATGAGTATGACTTGTGTATCTTCACGTCTGGGATAGGCATCTACTGGCGTGGAAATGGATCAACCCACACACGGCCTCGGGTAGGTTCTTTGGTTTGGAGAGGGAATGGGGACGGGAGCCGATCATGCCGTGAGAGGATGAGCCAGGAAAATGCAAAGAAAGTCAGATGAGGCAAGGGGAGCCGGGTAAGGTGAGGAGAACTAGGCATGGCAAGAAAATCGGGTAGGGCAAGGGTAGTTGGGTAGAGAAAAGCGAGCTGGGTAGGGTAAGAAAGGGCAGGGGCCGCCCTTTGGTGATGATTGGTCTCGAAAAACAAATTAAGTAACATATATGCTCACTGTTGGATCTTCGAGGCTTCAAAATTGCTGTCTTGTACGTTCCCCGGGATATTGACTGCTGGTACGGGAGTCAGTAGAATGTTCAAGAAATAGGGTGCTCGAAGTCGATCGGGAAGATATGTTGGGTAGTGTTTGGTAGGGATGCGACAGGAGTGATTCACAGGGGTGACTCGTAGGAGTGACTCGTGCCAGATGGTGAAGGTGAAAGCGGAAAGAGGTTGTGAACGTACCTGCACCTGCACTATCTAACGGCAACCTAGGAGGGTAGTGGTTAGTAGGGTGGCAATGTGGAGGATGAACAAATAAATTAAGAGGTGGTTCGGAAAGGTAAGATAGTGTATAGGTGTAGGAGGTTTGTGATTTTTTTTCCCTGCTGAAAGAGGAAGGGGCTGGCAACGCGGTAAAATTACCTTCTACTCAAAAGAGGACGACGATTATAGACGAAGCTGGAGCTGGGTCTGGAGGAGAAAATAGTGTCAGAGGCAGGCAAGAGGGCGGCGCTGAAATAAGGCGCGTGGACTCGACTGCCTCGGAAAATACGAAAGGGGAGATGGTGGAGGTGACAATTTCGAAGTGGAATTTCGAGGCGAGAGTTATGGAGAAAGGGCCGAGAGGTGAGGATTGAGATGTGAGAATGAATAGGCAAGGGCTCGGGGGTAGTGATGGTCCAGAGGTAGAAATGGAAGGAAATAAAGTATCGAGAGGTGAAGGTCGCGTCGAGAAAACGCGTTACCACGGTGATAGGGAGAAAATTCGAGGCACGAGGTTGGCTTGGAGCGCGAGAATAGGGGAAAGGGGGGAATATTACTCGTACCTGGTATTCGCACGAGTGAGGAAGAGTGAAAACGCGGATGAAGGAAGCTGTGGGAAATCGAGGTTGTGTGGACGAGGGAGGTTTGTAGAAAATCGAGGTTTGTGAGAAAGGAGGTTGTGGGAAAAAGAAGGTTGTGCGGAAGAGGGAGGTGGGTTGACGGTAGGACTCGCGGGGAGGTGGAAGGGGAGGGCACTCAGGGGCCAGACGTCAACCTAAGGCAAACAGGGGTGTTGGGTACAAGTAGCCTACCCAGATATTCCTCCAACAACCCTTTATCGGTCCTATATGTGTTTCTAGCAAAACCTACCCAACATGTCCGTGTCGAGGATAAGAATGGTCTAGAGGTAGAAACAAACAGAGGGATGCCCATTTAATACCTCGCACCACTTAAAAAGATGCCTGTACTTCGAGGGTTGACCTGATTAGCATACATGAGAGACCAGTCTGTGAATGCCGGGGAAGATATGCTATACTTACCACTGCCTCCTGAGGCACGTCACCCTCCAAGACCATTCCCTGGCATCAAGAAGCCCGCAACTCAGGAGAAAGAGGGTTGATGCTTTACCGACAAAGAGAACACCTGGCTGCATCAGATTAGCAGTTCCTATATAAACTCAGGGTCACTGGTAGATGGTAAAGGGGTAAAGGTCAGAGTACGTCGCGGTGAATTCACATCATGTCAGAGCATTCCTGCTCCACGACCCTCTTGCTCTTTATGAATCAAACTCAGGGTTCCAATGATGCATCTCCGCCGTCAGCTACATCACGAGCGTCATGGTGTGAAATCTTGCGCCCTAGTGTATAATTTGGGAGTGACGCAACTCGCGGGGGAAAGGGGAAGTCCTACACAATGAACAGCCTCCTGTAATGAAGCCAACAACCCAGGCACAACTTAGGTACAATTGATCCAGGTGTTAGAAGTCACTAGAAGTAATTAACTTCCGGCATGGGGCATAAGACACCAATGGTTGGTAGGATGGATCAGGTAGGTGCTGGAGGTATATAGTTGAACTTGTACTAATCTGATGTTGACATGATTTTGCCCCAAGGCGAAAAGGGGAACCACGCTTGACGACCTGGGGCAATATAGGGGACGAGGGAGCTCGTAATTGGCAAGATGATCTGGGAAGGCATAGTTTGGTACAGAATCAAAGTCAATGAATGGTCCCTGTTGCACGAACCTGGATTTGAGGTTGGGGAGGCTGAGGCCAGTTCTAAACACCAACACAATTCTCGGTCATCAAGTTGTCAGTTAGCGGCCGGTCCTTAGGTACATTCCGTAATATGATATGCAGGGAGCCATTGGCTTGATATAAAATGGATTGCTTGGCATATCGGAGACCACTGGAATCGTAGACCGCACATCGAGTCGTGGCCCCTAACCCCTGACCCGAGTCTACAGGATGGGACGGGCGCAGTCGACAACGAGGAGAAAGCCAAGTCAATTTTCCGCCTAAACGCCAAACATGATGCGGCGTGCCAACGCTTGGCCGACAGGCCGACTCTATCTCCTGCTCGCCTGCGTGACGCTAAGAGGATATCCTCAGTCGAACTGCGATAATACGTTAGGTCGATCGCGGGAGAGATGCTAGGGAGGTCACAGCTTACAGGTGTCAAGAAAGACTCGGCAACGAATCTTGCTCTTGCGTTTAACTGTACGCGTGTTAGTATGAGGGGGAGGGTGTGGCGTGTGGAATGCCCTCATCAACTGACGAAGAGTTTCATTTCCGAGATCTCCTTGTCGACCTCCTCCATAAACTGGATGATGAAATCAACCAGCTTGTGCTTCAGCAACTCTTCCGCGTGGAAGTTGGTTATCAAAAAGGAGATGTCATAACCCTAGGTAGACTCGAGTGTCAGTACATATGTTCTAGACCAGGGGTTGAGTTACACCTGTGGGCTCCGGCAGGGCTCGGGGCTCGCGGACCTCGATTGGTTTCCTCCTCAGAATGAAGAACGACTCGGCGCGTTGGGTCAAAAAGCGTGTGAACTTGTGGACGAGGATGTGTTCGATCTCGTCGGCCTGCTTAATCTTGATGCTGATTCGTATGCTATTGATACTCGGCTCGATGAGGACCCGCTCGTTCTCGTTGCGAGCGACTGTGACCGGCGCTAGGAGAACCTCTGGGGATGACTGGGCTTCAATCTCAGGGACATTGTGTCGTTCGGCAGTCTGCGATGCGAAGTTGGACAGACATAAGGCGGCCGTCAGAGTGCTTCGCACAGCTTGCAGGTAGGGGCGCAGCGATTGAGACTAGGAGACAGCTGCGTCAGCGCTTCGGTGGTCGTGAGGGAACCGGGTCTGGACGTTGAAACTCACCATGATCTTCCTTTCTGAGGAAACCCTCTTTTCGAAAGCTCTCGGTTTCCAATACGGACTCGCAGGGTCGAAGGTCGTGTACCCAATGACGTCGGGACTCGGAATGAGGCTCAAGGCAACGTTGGAGAGGTGGGTTGGAGGTGGGGGAGGCTCATCGCAGCCATGTGGCTGGTGCTAATCCGTACTACGTAGCACAGCTGGTGTTGTTGCTGACCTAATACACCTCAGGGTAACCGCCTTGTGGCTTGACCTACCCCTCGGACCGTTTTGCCCCACAAACGCCACATTTCTAGAAACTATGACAAAGCTCTGAGGTTGCCTTGTGCCTTTGTTCAGCCAAAACCTGGACTTAAATGCCAGTCACTCCTCCGTCCGTGTCAAAGGAATCTAGGGACATAAATATCTAATTTTCTCCTCTTGCACCTTGGATTAATCCACCTATTCCCCCAACGTCTCCTCGCGTTCTCGGAGTGCAAAGATGGAAACGGTTAATGGTACGGGAACACATCGCCGCCAATGTGGCTTCCTAGGTGTTTACTAACAAAGCTAAATTTAGTGGTTGTCACGCATCGTGGCAAGAAGTACCCCGTCGAGGTCGACGCGTCTTCGACCGGCGAGGTCTTCAAATACCAAATATTCAGCCTCACCGGCGTTGAGCCCGAGCGGCAGAAGGTCGTTGTCAAGGGCAGCCAGTTGAAGGATGACACGGACATGGGCAGCCTCGGCCTCAAGGCTGGACAGACCATCATGATGCTGGGTACCCCCGGCGAAGGCGGCGGTCTCGCACGCCCGACGGAAAAAGTCAAGTTTGTGGAAGACATGACCGAGGCAGAGCAAGCACAACAAGTAGGCGCCACGCCGGCAGGCCTCCAGAACCTCGGCAACACCTGCTACCTGAACTCGACCCTCCAAGCCCTGCGCTCGATACCCGAGCTCCAGGATGCCCTGGGCAAGTACGAGTTCAAGGATACGACCGGCATGGGCTCTAGCCCGCATCTCGACATGACGAACCAACTCCGAGACCTTTACAAGATGATGGGGGAGACCCAAAGTGGCTTCCCTCCTTTGGCATTCCTCAACGCCCTCCGCCTTGCTTTCCCACAGTTTGCCGAGCAATCCAAGTCCGGACATGGCTATGCGCAGCAAGATGCCGAGGAGGCGTGGTCTCAGATCGTCGCCCAGCTGCGACAGAAACTGCAGCTAAAGGGTGGCGAGGATTCTAGCCAGTCCGTGTCATTCGTCGACCGCTACCTGTCAGGCGAGTTTACCTCAACCCTCGAATGTGATGAGGAGGCGGCCCGCGAGGGCGGTGAGGAGCCCGTGACGTCTCGCGAGCCGTTCCTCAAACTCAACTGCCACATTGACGGCGCTACCAATCATCTCCGCGACGGTATCCTCAACGGCCTGAACGAGAAGATCGAGAAGAAGTCGTCGGTCTTGGATCGAGACGCGATTTACACCAAGAAATCCAAGATCTCTCGCTTACCCAAGCATCTCACGGTGCACTTTGTGCGCTTCTTCTGGAGGCGAGACGTTCAGAAGAAAGCCAAGATCATGCGGAAGGTCACCTTCCCGCAGGAGCTTGACGTGGTGGAGTTCTGCACCGATGAACTGCGAAAGGCACTCGTGCCCGTCCGGGACAAGGTCCGCGAGATCCGGAAGGACGAGGAGGACATCGATCGGGCCCGGAAGCGCCGGAAGAAGAACCACGAGGATGAGGTTAGCGAGCCAACTGGACCTCTGGAGAAGCGGACGGCGAAGAAGGAAGAGAAGAAGGAGGAGGAGAAGAAGCCGGCCACCACCTCGGCGGATGGCGACACGGAGATGGCAGAGACCTACAAGACCGATGCCGAGTTTGAGGCGGAGAAGGATGCGGCCCTCCTGGCGGCCAAGAAGGAGCTGCACGGACTCATCAACCCCGAGCTTCTCAAGGACGAGGGTGCCAACCAGTCCGGCCTCTACGAGCTCCGCGGCGTCGTGACGCACCAGGGTTCCAGCGCAGATAGCGGTCATTACACGGCATACGTGAAGAAGACGGCGCCGGTGGACCCCAAGACGGGCAAGAAGGGCGAGGAGGACGGGAACTGGTGGTGGTTCAACGACGACAAGGTGTCGGAGGTTCCCTCTGACAAGATTGCCACCCTTGCTGGAGGCGGAGAGTCGCACTCTGCCTTGATTCTCCTTTACCGCGCCATCCCGCTGCCTACGGCGGAGGGTATGATGGAGTAATGCCGTTCGCGTTGTAATCATGGAGGAAGGGATGTGATTTGACTACATGGATTTTAGCCCGGAGGCGTGGGCTCACGACTTGGTTGGTCTTGTGGAGAAAAAAAATAAACGGATTAGAGTACAGAGAAGGTATTCCATTATCAGACAACCGCCGGCTGCGGCATGTTGAGTCCTGTCCGGAATTTATTACCCCATTCTTGGGCGCGTTGCAACGTCCTTAGATATCTCGTACAAAGTCGCTGTCTCGGCCGCGATCCGCAGGCATCTGAGTGCAGCAGCACGCACTATAGCGGGAAGCTTGTGAGATGGCCTCACCTGGCGAACGGCGTAACGCTGTCCGGACCTCGGTGCTTCCCTACCAAGCGGGCATAGTTAGATATATCATATCCCAAGAATTAACCAGACCCTTGTAGCGGCACGTCGTGGTCTTCCTCCGGCATGGCGCTTCGGGGTGTAATCTTCTTTCCATCATCTCGACGTCCACCACTCGCCCTACCTCCCTCCCCCGCCGTCCTCCGTCTCCGCCATCCTAGCGTGCAGTCTATCCAGTTTCTCTTGTAGGTGCTTCTGCTGCGTGACTAGTGTCTTCCGACGCTCGTCTATGATGGCGACCTTCTCATCAACGGACATCTCGACCACTCGTTGTTTTTCCTATTATCCCCAAATCAGCACTCTCACGTCGGGGATACGGGGCCTAGCACTGGCGCGTTGCTTGCAGCACAGCTTTGCGAACCCTGTCTGGCTAGTATGAAACTTACCGCCTTGTAGTCCTGCTGCGTCTTCAGCCCCGCCCCGTATATCGTGCCGACGAAGGTGACGGCGCCGAACGCGCCGGCCACTATCATGCCTTTCCATCCTCTGACTGACCCTGCCATGGCTGGTCTGGGGGGGTGGGGGGCTTGGCCTGAGCCGATTGTCCGTTGGGCTCCGGCCGGCTCACGCTTGAGCCAGAGGGCCTTCTTGCACACGGGTGTTCACCAATGTCGTCGGCTCGCGGCGCTCGCCTCTAGCCCTAGGCCCTTCGCGTCACTTCGTCGGTG
>Ga0164242_10000883_pt1 | contig 35682 bp, 25 predicted proteins | sample OricomgcompostMG_FD_108783 | JGI IMG/M metagenome (GOLD analysis project Ga0164242, IMG submission 108783) | Miracle-Growth compost microbial communities from Emeryville, California, USA - Original compost - Miracle growth compost (MG) ... | reverse complement strand
TAAAATGCGGCTTTGCGCGGCTTTACGGGAACCGATAGTCAACTTCTGACAGGCAGAGAGGAGGGAGCGAGGCTCCGTCCCGGGCCCGCGCGGAGGCGATTTGGTGCGGTTCGACGATATGCTCGCCACGGTGCTCGCGCGCCCGGCCGATCGCCCGGCCGCGCGCATCGCCCAGTGGCGTCAGCTCATTGACCTGCTCGCGCAACGCCGGGCGGGCGGCGATCCCGCCGCCGCCCGCGAGGCTCTGGCCCGCATCGCCGCGCTTCGCGCCGATGTGCCCGTCTCGTTGCGCCGCGAATCGGCGCGCGCCATCGCCGGGCGGCCGGTGCCCGCCGGGTTGATCGCGGTGCTGGCGGCGGACGTTCCCGCGGTGGCGGGCATGGTGCTCGGCCAGGCGCGGCTTTCGGATGCGGAATGGCTGGCGATCCTGCCGCGCCTTTCGCCCACGGGGCGCGGCTTTCTGCGCCATCGCCGCGATCTGTCTTCCGCCGTGGTATCGGCGCTGGCGGGTTTCGGCGCGAGCGATCTTGCGCTCCATGCCGATCCGAACGCGGCGCGCGCGGAGGAGGAAAGCGAAACGGCCGGGGACATGGCCGAGGAAAGCCTCGTCCTCGTCGAAGCGCCGGCCGCCGCTTCGCCAGCGCCGCCCAGGGATGAACCGTTCCAGCCCGAATTGGGCGAGGGGCAGATCCGCGCGATCATCTCGCGCATCGCGCGTTACCGCGAGACCCGCGCCGAGCCGCTCGCCGCCGCCGCGCGCGCCGGGGAAGCGCCGCGGGTGACGCGCTTCCGCTTCGAAACCGGCCCGGAGGGCACGATCCGCCGGGTGGAGGACGCGCCGCGCGGCGTGCTGATCGGAGAAACGATCGCCTTCGTCGCCGGGGGCAGCTTCGGCGTGGACGGGCAGGCTCCGGGCGCGTTCCGCCGTCGCTCGTCTTTCCGCGATGCGCGCCTGCGCCTGCCCGGCTCCGGCCCCGCCGCGGGCGAGTGGCGCATCGCCGGCGTGCCGGTGTTCGGCGCGCAGGACGGCCGTTTCCTGGGTTATCGCTGCACCGCGCGCCGCCCGCGCCCCGACGAGAGCGCCGAACCGGCGGACGCTGGCGAATCCGGGCTCTACGGGGGAGGGATGCAGCCCGATTCGCTGCGCCAGCTCGTCCATGAGCTGCGCACACCCCTGAACGCGATCGGCGGCTTCGCGGAGATGATCCGCCGTCAGATGCGCGGCCCCGCCGCCGCGCCCTATCGCGAGCGCGCCGAGCGCATCGCGCATGAGGCGGCGCGGCTGCTCGCGGCGGTGGACGATCTCGACATCGCCGCTCGGCTCGACACCCAGCGGCTTGATCTGCGCCAGACCGTGATCGACCTCCCCGCGCTGATCGAAAGCGTGCGGGCCGATCATGTCGCTGCGGCGCGAAGGCTCGGGGCGACGCTGGAGACGGACGCTCCGCCGGGGCTGCCGCAGGCGCTGGGCGATCCGGCCGCGGTGCGGCGGCTGATCGCGCGACTGGTCGCATCCGCGGTGGCGCTGGCCGGGGCAGGCGAGACGATCCGGGTCGCCGTTCGCGCGGACGGGGAGGGCGCGCCGTTTCGCGTGGAGATTTCGCGGCCCGCGCGGCTGGCGGGCGCGGCCGAGGCGGAACTCACCGATCCGGGTTACGGGCCGGACGGGGAGTGGCCCGACGCGCCGCTGCTCGGGCTCGGCTTCTCGCTCCGGCTGGTCCGCCACCTCGCGGCGGCGGGCGGGGGCGGGTTCGTGATCGATCCCGATCGCTTCGTGCTGCGCCTCCGCCCGGCCGACGACGCGCGCCATGCGGGCGCCGGCGGCTGAGCCGGTGGGGCAGGGAGAGACGGCGCGGGGCCGCATAGACCGTCCGGCCGCCCCCTCCGATCGCGTGCGCCTGCCCGCCGCGCTCGGCCAGCGCTTTCTCGTCTTCGTCGACACCGAGGAGGAGTTCGACTGGTATGCCCCGCGCCGCCGCGACGCCACCTCCACGCGGGCGGTCGCGGCGCTGCCCGAGGCGCATCGGCGGCTCTCCGGCTTCGGCATCGCGCCGACCTATCTGGTCGATTATCCCGTCGCCCGATCGGCGGAGGCGGTGGCGCTGCTCCGGCCGTTGATGGAGGCGGGGGAATGCGCGATCGGCGCACAGCTCCATCCCTGGGTCAATCCGCCCCATGAGGAGGAATTGACGGCTTCCAACAGTTTCGCGGGCAATCTTCCCGTCGAGCTCGAACGCGCCAAGCTGCGCGCGTTGACCGAGTGCATCGCCGAAGGCTTCGGCCGCGCGCCGCTGGTCTATCGCGCCGGGCGCTACGGAGTCGGCCCGCACAGCGCGGCGCTGCTCGAGGAGGCGGGCTATCGGCTCGACGTGTCGGTGCGCGCGCTGTTCGATTATTCGGACGAGGGCGGCCCCGATTTCTCCCGCCGCGACGCCTTCGCGAGCTGGGCCGGCCCCGCCGGGCTGCTGATGGAGCTGCCGCTCACCGCCGCCTTCACCGGCTTCGCGCGCAGACTGGGCGCGCCGCTCTACGCCGCCGCCGGGCGCGCGCCGCGCATGCGCGGCCTGCTGGCGCGGACGGGCGCGCTGGAGCGGATCGCGCTCACCCCCGAAGGCACGCCGCTTTCCGATGCGCTGCGCGCCATCCGTACCCTGCTCGACGACGATGTGCGGCTGCTGTCCATCTCCTTCCACTCCCCCTCGGTCGAGCCCGGCCACACGCCCTATGTGCGCGACGCGGACGATCTCAGGCGCTTCTACGGCTGGTGGGACGGGGTGCTCGATTGCCTGGCCCGCCAGGGCGTGGAGCCAATCGGCGCCGACGAGTTGATCCGCGCCGCCTGGGCCGCGCGCGACGTGGGCTTGCGGCTTGCCATGGCCTAAGCGCGCGGGCTATCGCGAGCGGCTGCTGGGGGGCCTGTAGCTCAATGGTTAGAGCTGGCCGCTCATAACGGCTAGGTTGCGGGTTCGAGTCCTGCCGGGCCCACCAGCAGTTGTCTTTCCTTTCGGCGTAGCGGTCATGAGTCTTTCTCGCCAGACGCCGCGCAGCTTGCGGGAGCGTGCGGGTTCCGCTCCCACCGATAGGCGGGAACCGCTTCGCCGCGCGGGAGGTAGGTAATCGGGAAGGTGCGCCCGTCGCGCTTCACCTCCAGCGTCAGCATCGCCTTCTGATCGCCTTGCGGACCATCCTGCGGGAAATGGTTCAGTATCTCGTCGCCGTCGCGCAGCCCGGCCCTGGCTGCGTTCGAGCCGGGAATGAGGCCGGTGACGAGGCGCGGCTTGCGGACGAGCGAGGCGGGATCGAAGCCGAGCTGCCAGCGGCGCAGCATGACGGTGGTGCGGCGGAAGCAGGGGCCGAACGCGTCCGAAGGAAGGATCACGGTCTTGCCCGCCATCATCGCCTCGAACTCGGATAGGCCCTTCTGGCCGAGCGCGTCGCCGAGCAGACGCTTCCAGAGCGCCAGGTCCATCGGCTTGCCGGCGCGCCGTTCCGCCAGCATGGTCCGCACGAGATCGTCGAGCGAGCGACGGCCGTGCGAGGCGGCCTCGATCTCGACATTGACCTTCGCGAAATAGAGCGAGCCGCGATCATAGGGAAGTACGCGGATGCGGGTGTCGCGCCAGAAACCCTCGGGAATCCGATCGTTGGGCAGATTGATCAGCGCATTGGTGTAATAGCGCCCGGCGGTGGAGTTGAGATCGTCGAGATAATCCTCGGTCGAGATCATCCCGGCGCGCCAGGGCAGCAGGCGCTGATAATAGACGGCCAGCCCCTCCCCGAACCAGGAGGCGGCAAGCCCCTCCGCCTGGTCCATCGATCCGTCCAGCGAATTGACCCAGGCGTGCAGCATCTCGTGCGCGAGGAGCGAGCGGAGCTCCGGCGCGCGGGAGGTCTGGTTGAAGGTGAAGGCGAAGGAATCGGTGAGCCCGATCCCGCTCCCCGGATTGCGCGGATTGGTGCGCGCGAACACGCCGAAGCGCGGCGGCATGTAGCGGAAGAAATCGCCGTAGAAGCGGTGGAGCTTGCCCGCCCACTGCATCAGCGCGTCGGCGTCGAAGGCGGGCTTGCCCTGCCAGACCCCGAAGAAATCTCCGGCGGGGGAGGTGTAGAGGCCGGGGTGGCCGGCCATGACATAGATCGAGCCCAGCTCGGCGTGAGTGAGCGCCTTGCCTCCCTGTCGGTCGCCTACGCCGAGGCTCGATGCGGCGCGCGCGTCCGGGCCCATCGCCGACAGATCCCAGCCGATCCGCAGGCGGCGCGCGCGATCGTCGGCGGGCAGCATCAAGAAGGTGTTGGTCGCGCCGGAAACCGTGCCCTGTTCGGTGCGAAGCTCATATTGCGGGGCCACGAAGGGCGGCAGCGTCGCATCGATCGGCACGCGGTAGCTGATCGTCACCCGCCCCGATACGGGGCGGCCGGCCAGCCAGTAGCGGTCTATGTTCGATCCGTTGATCGGGTGATCGGTGACGGTGACGGGCACTTTTCCGGCCGCGTCGCGCACGATCAGGCTGGTGATCGCCTTGGCGCTCGTCTCGACTGTGTTCGTCTCCGCCGCGAGCTCGAACAGCTTGTCCCCGGTTCCGGCCTGAACGGCATCGGCGGTGATCGCGACATCGAGATAGGGGACGCGCCCCGCCGCGTCCGGCGCGCCGGGGTGAAGCCGCACGGATAATCCGGGCGCGGGGAAAGGAGGGGCGGCGGGCGGCGCAGCGGCGGATAACAACAGGGCGCCCCCCAGCACGGTCAGCCGCGTGATCCTGTCCATCCTGCTCCCCTGCCCATCCGATCTGTTTGTTCGACCATAAGGCGGTCGCGGCGCAAAAATCGGTCTATCTTGTCGCGCCGGGCAGGGCATTCGCATGATCTATGCGCAAGGTCAGGGTCTCGGCAGCGGCAGGCGATGGGTGTTCTTCATCTCGGACAATGTAGCGGTCGAGCGGACATCCTCGACACCCGGCAGGCGCAGCAGCTTGCGGAAGGTGAAGTTCTGATACCAGGCCATGCTCGGCGCGAGCACCTTGATCATCACGTCCATCTCGCCGAACAGCGTATAGCATTCGGTGATCTCGGGAATGTCCTCGATCGCCCAGATGAAGCGCTCGCGCTCCTCGTCGGTCAGGCGGCCGATCTTGAGCTGGGCGAAGATATACATCGAGTCGCCGAACTTCTCCCGATCGAGAATGGCGACCTGATGCTTCACATAGCCTTCCTCCTTGAGCCGCTGGATGCGCCGCCAGCAGGGCGATTGGGAAAGACCGACGCGCTCGGCGATCTCGCTCGAGCTTTCGGATGCGTCGATCTGGAGACGATCGAGGATATCGAAATCGATCCGGTCGAGTTCCAAGGGCATGTTTATGCTCTCCACCGCCTTGCTTTAGCATGCTGATGCGCAAGGCTAGATTTTCATGGCTTGATCGACAAGCGCATGTCGCGGCGGCGGGTTAGGATCGGGATCGAGCAAGGCGTCGCAGAGCGCCTGCGAAACGGAGGGGGGCGATGGACAGGGCGGATCTCAGCATTTTCGATGCCGCGGCGGTGCGCGAGAAGCTCGGCCACGCCGCGTGCATCCAGGCGGTTGCCGACGCGATGCGCGCGCTTTCGGCAGGCGAGACGCGGCAGCTTCCGCGCACCATGATCGGGCTGGGCGAGGGCCGCACCTTCGCGCAGATGCCGGGCGCGCTCGGCGAACGCGACATGTTCGGCGCGAAGCTGATCAGCGTGTTCGGCGATCCCGCCCGGCCGGGCAGGCGGCGCCATCGCGGGCTGGTCGTGCTGTTCGAGCCGGAGGAGGGCCGCCCGGTCTGCATCGCCGACGCCGAGGAGATCACGCTGATCCGCACCGCCGCGGCCAGCGCGGTCGCGACCGACGCGCTGGCTCGCGCGGACGCCAGGGTGCTGCTCCTCATGGGCACGGGCGGGCAGGCGCGCACCCATCTCGCCGCGCTGCCGCTGGTGCGGCGCTTCGAGCGTATCCTGATCTGGGGGCGCGATCCGGCCAAGGCCGAGGCGCTCGCCGCCGAATATGCGGACCGGCTGCCGACCGAGGCGATCGCGGACGCGCGGACCGGGACGGAAGCGGCGGACGTGATCTGCACCCTCACCGGCGCATCGACGCCGATCCTGTTCGGCGATTGGGTGCGGCCCGGCACGCATCTCAACATCGTCGGATCGAGCGCGCCCGGCCCGATCGAAATCGACGTGCCGCTCGTCGCGCGCGCCCGCTATATCGCGGACAGCCGCGCCTCGGCGCTGGCGGCGGCCGCCGAGTTCCTCGTCGCCCGTGAAGCGGGTGTGGTGACGGATTCCCACATCGTCGGCGAGATCGGCGAGGTGCTGCTCGGCCGCGTCCCCGGCCGCACCTCCGCCGACGACATCACTCTCTACAAGTCTCTCGGCCACGCCGTGCAGGATCTGGCCGCCGCCGCCCATCTCTATCGGAGCTCGCGACCCTGATGCGCCCCTATCGCCTGTGCAAGCTGCTCGCCGCCTCGACCATCCTCGCCGGACTTTCCGGCGCGACGGTCCCTCCCGATGCGAACGTCCAGAAGCTGGTGGTGATCGCCAACGGCGAGAAGGTCGGCAGCCTCGAGGCGCGCATCGCCGGCCATCATGTCGCGATCCATTATGACGTGAAGAACAACGGCCGCGGGCCGACCATGGACGAGTCGATCGACCTCGGCCCAGACGGCCTTCCGGTCCACTGGACGCTCGACGGCACGGCGACCTTCGGCGGCGCGGTGCACGAATATTTCAACGCCGCGAACGGCCGCGCCGAGTGGCGGGACTCGATGGGCGCGCGCAGCGCGAAGATCGCCGGCCCCGAACTCTATATCGGCCAGAATGCGAGCCCCTGGGCGCTCGGCCTCTATGCCCGCGCGCTGCTGAAGGCGCCCGGCGGAAAGCTGCCGGTGCTGCCCGGCGGCGAGCTCCAGCTCGGCAGGCTGGGGTCCGTCACGGTGGATGGGCAGAGCTATCAGGCCTATGCGATCAGCGGGATCGATCTCTCGCCCGAGCTGATCCTGCTCGATCGCGACAATCAGCTTTTCGCCGAGCTGTCCTCCACCGGTGCGGTCGTGCGCGCCGGGCATGAGGCGGCCGTGCCCGAGCTGCTCCGCATCACTGCCCGGCTGACGACCGAACATTATGCCGAGCTGCAAAAGCGGTTCGCGCATCCTATCGATGTGCCGATCCGCATCCGCAACGTGCGCGTGTTCGAGCCCGAGACCGGCAAGCTCACGGAGCCTGTGTCGGTCGTCTTCTTCCGCGACAGGATCACCGGCATTCAGCCGCTCGACAGCCCGGCCACTCCGGGCGAGGCGCTGATCGACGGCAAGGGCGGCACGCTCGTCCCGGGCCTGCACGACATGCACGCGCATCTCTCGATGCAGTCGGCGATGCTCTACATCGCCTCCGGCGTCACCTCGGTGCGCGATATGGGCAACGACAATCCCTTCCTGCTCGATTTCGTGAAGAAGATCCGGTCGGGCGAGCTCGCCGGCCCGCGCGTGGTGCGCAACGGCTTCCTCGAAGGGCGCAGCCCCTATTCGGCGCGGCTCGGCTTCGTGGTGGACAGCCAGAAGGCGGCGCTGGACGCGGTGCGCTGGTATGCCGCGCGCGGCTATTGGCAGATCAAGATCTACAACAGCATGAACCCCGCCTGGGTGCCGGCGATCGCCAAGGAGGCGCACCGGCTGGGCATGACCGTGACCGGCCACATCCCCGCCTTCACCAACGCCGATGCGATGATTGAGGCGGGCTATGACGAGGTGACGCACATTAACCAGCTCATGCTGGGTTGGGTGCTGAAGCCCGGCGAGGATACGCGGACGCCGTTGCGGCTGACGGCGATGCGCCGCGTCGCGGGTCTCGATCTCGACAGCCCGCGCGTGCAGGCCACGATCGACCGCATGGTGCGCAAGCATATCGCGCATGATCCGACCGCGGTGACGCTCGAGCTGCTCATGCTCGGCCGCGACGGCAAGCCCAATCCGGCGGTCGCCGAATATTTCGATCATCTGCCGGTCGGAACGCAGCGCCGCCGGATGCAGGCGATCGCGCCGATCAAGAGCGCCGCCGACGCCGCGGCCTACGATGCTGCTTTCGTGAAGGTGCGCGAGCTTCTCAAGATGCTGCACGATCGCGGCATCCGCCTGCTGCCTGGCACCGACGATCAGACCGGCCTCTCGGTGCACCGCGAGCTCGAAATCTATCATCAGGCGGGGATTCCCATCCCCGAGGTGCTGCGGATGGATACGCTCGGGCCGGAGCAATATTTCGGGCGCGATCAGCGGCTCGGCTCGATCGCGCGCGGCAAGCTCGCCGATTTCATCCTGCTGCCCGGCAATCCGCTCAAGGATCTGAGCGAAATCCACCGGATCAGCATGGTCGTGAAGAACGGCGTGATCTATTACCCGTCCGAAATCTGGCCCGCTTTCGGCGTCAAGCCGTTCGCGCCCGCGCCCAGGCTTGTCATGCCCAAGGCCGCTGCCGCCCCGGTCGGCGCCGCGCCCGCGCATGATCCGGCGGACGAGTTCCTGTTCTGAGGACGGGGCCGCCTCAGCGGCGGCGCAGCAGATAGATGGCGATGCCGATCACGGCCCAGACGCCGAGCAGCGCATAGGGCCGCCAGTCGGCGGCAAGGCCGACGAAGACGAGGCACAGCGCGCAGATCGTCCCCGCATAGGCGAAGCCGAGCATCCGTCCGCGCGACGGGCGGAACATCGCCTTCGCGTAGAGATCGGGATGGCGCTTCACCACCGTCGCCGCCGCGAAGCAGATGCTCGCATATTTGAGCAGGTTGGGGATGTTCACGGCGAGGAACAGGAAGGTGAGCTGCATCGGCAGCAGCAGCCCCACGCAAGCGATGCCGAATACGGTGATAAGCGCGATATGCGGCGTCTTCCATCGGGGATGCACGCGCGCGAGGGCGGCGGGCATCATCCCGCCCTGCGCCATCGCGAACAGGCTGCGGCTGAACAAGGTGAAGATCGCGTTGAGCGAGGTGCCGATCGCCATGATCGCCGCCAGCACGACGAGGGGGATGGCGAGCGGCCCCATGAACGCCTTGGCCGCATCGAGGATCGGGGCCTGGCTCGAAGCGAGGGCAGGGGTGCCGAGCACGCCCAGGGTGACGAACGCCACCGCCAGATAGAGCAGGGTCGCCGATCCGATGGCGATCGCGATGCCGAGCGGGATGGCGCGGCCGCTGTCCGCCACCTCGCCGCCCGCCTCGGTCGCCGCCTCGATCCCGAAGAACAGCCCCATGAGCAGCGGCGCGGCCGCCAGCACGCCGCGAAAGCCGTGCGGCAGCAACGGTCCTGCCGCCGACAGATCGACATGCGCGCCGCCCCACGCCACGAACACCCCGAACAGGCCGAGCATCAGCACCAGCAGCGCCATCTGCGCGCGCGCCGCCACGCCCACCCCGAACAGGTTGGCGAGCAGGCACAGCAGCAGCACGGCGAACATGGTCGGCTTGGTCGGCAACGGCGTGACCATCGAGACGTAGCGCACCAGCACCAGCGCCAGCACGATCATCGCCCCCATGTTCGCGATGATCCGCATCCAGGCGATGAAGAAGCCGAGCGCGGGATGGAGGAAGCGGGCGGGCCACGCGAAGGAGGCGCCCGAAACCGGCGCCGCCGAGCCGAGAAACGCATAGCTGATCGCGATCAGATACATCGGCACGGCCGAGGCGACGACCGATAGGAGCATGCCCGGCCCGGCGAGCGCGGTCGCAGGCGCCATCGCCGAGAAGATCGAGACGCCGACCGCGGTGCCGAGCCCGAGCGCCACCACGCCGCCCAGATCTATGCCCTTGGCGAGCGCCGCGTCTCCGGCGGAAATCCCGGCGCTGCTCACCGGGCGGGCGCGCGGGTGAGGAAAGCGCGGATCTGGCCGATCATCGTCCGCCAGCTCCCGTCATCCGAATAGGAGACATGGCCGGCGGGATAGCGGGCGAGTACATAGTGGCCGTCGGGCGCATCCGATTGCGCGATCAGATAATCGGCCGCGCCGATCGTGGTGGTGAGGTCATAGATGCCGTTGCCGACGAACAGGCGGAAATCGGGATTCTTCTCCATCCGCTTTTCGATGATCGCCATGAAAGGCCAGTCGGCGAAGGGGCTGTCGCCGCCGCCATAGGCCCAGGCGCCTTTGGGCAGGGCGAGCACCTTGTAATCGGCCGGATCCTTCACCCCCAGGCGCGCAAGATAGGCGGGCATGGCCTTGCCGTAGAGATCGGAAACCGCCGAGAAGGCGTCGGGGCCGACCGTCTCGCCCGCATCGGCCGGGCGGGGCGCGGTATAGCGCGCGTCGTAGCGGCCGACGACCTTGCCCTCGTCCTTCAGAAGCTGGACCCGGAACTGCTCTTTGGTGATGCGCAGATCGTGCGCCAGATAATAGGCCGCCGGAATGCCGCTCAGCGCCGCGAGCTGGTTCGCGACCCGCTGCTTTTCCGCCGGAGCGATGGCGCGGCCCTCGAATAGCGCATGGAGATAGGTCGCGCCAGCGAAGCGTTCGGCCTTATCCGCGATTCCCTCGGGCGTGCAGGGCGCGGCCGCCTTGTGATGATAGCAGGCGATCGCCGCGAGCGACGGCAGCGAGACGACATAGCTGATGATATTGTCGGGGCGCTGCGAGGTTTCGATCATGTTGAGCGCCTGGCCGAGCAGCAGCACGCCGCGAAGGCGGATCGCCGGATCGATCTCGGCGAGCGCGTCGATCATCGCGGTCGCCCGGATCGTGCCGTAGCTTTCGCCGAGGATATAGATAGGCGCGCCGAGCCGTCCGTGCTTCGCGAGCCATTGCTTGACCGCCTGCGCGTTGGCGAGCGCGTCGCCTTTCACCGAATGATAGAAGGAAAAATCGGCGTTCGGCGAGAGAGACGAGAAGCCGGTCCCGGGCGGATCGAGGAACAGGAGGTCGGCGGCATCGAGCAGCGTATCGTTGTTCGGCGCGACCACCGGCTTGCCGAGCGGCGCGGCCGGATCCTGCGGCACCGACACGCGGGAAAGTCCGAGCGCCCCCATCTGGAGAAAGGCCGAGGACGCGCCCGGGCCGCCGTTGAAGGCGACCAGCACCGGCCGCTCCGCGCCCGCCGCGGCCTTCACGGGAACATAGGAGATATAGCCGACCGTCGCATCCTCGGCCCGGGCCTTGCTCGAAACGGGGAGGGTGCCGACCTCGGCGGCGACATCGATCGTGCGCCCCTGCACCCGGACCTTCTGGACACTCTTGGCGCGCACCGTCTGCGCCCCGGCGGAGAGGGGCGCGAGCATCAGCATGGCGGCGGCGGCAGCGTCGATCAATGCCCGCAAGGTCAACGCCATCGTCCCTCTCTCCCTTTTGGCCGCCGGGGCATGAGCCGGCCTGCTCTGTCAAGCCTTCGACAGCCTCGTGCGCGGCTCCGCGTGGCGGTCGCGATAGGCGATGAGCCCCTCGGTGAAGGCCTGGAGCCCGTAATCGAGAGCATCGGGCGCCTGTGCGAAGCCGATCCGCACATGATCGGACGCGCCGAAATAGCCGCCCGGGGCCACGATGACTCCGCTGCGTTCGGCGAGCCATTCGGAGAAGGCCGCGCCGTCCTCCACGTCCACGAGGCGAGGAAAGGCGATGCAGCCGTAATCGGGCAGCGCGCCTTCGATGAGGCCCTGCGCAATACAGTCGCGATGCCAGGCCTCCATGACCGGGCGGGCCCGGCGCAGATACTCCGTCCAGTAATCGGTGAACCGATCCGAATGTTCGAGGACCAGCGCGGCGACGCCATGCGCGAGATTGGAGACGCCGAACTCCACCTCGTCGTTGAGAGCGCGGATCGGCGCGATCCTCTCCGGGTGCGCCACGATCCATCCGCAGCGCAACGTGCTCAGCCCGAAAATCTTGGTGAGGCTGCTCACGGCGATGATGGCGGGCGAAAGATGCGCGGCCGAGCGCATGCGCACCGAGGCGGGCGCATAATCGCCATAGACCTCGTCGACGACCACGGTGATACCGCGCGCCTCCACAATGCGCCCGATCTCCGCGAGCGTCGCTTCGTCGGCGGCCATGCCGGAAGGGTTGTGCAGGTTGGAGAGGATCACCAGCCTGGTGCGCGGGCCGATCGCGGCCGCCACCTCATCGGGATCGATGGTGAAGCGTTCGCCGCGGCGTTCGAAGCTATCGACCCCGAAGCCGTAGGCGCGCGGAATGGCGTGGAAGAGATCGAATCCCGGATTCTCGACCAGCACCCGGTCTCCGGGCGTGAGCAGCGCCTGGCAGATGAGCGAGAGCGCGCCCGTCGCTCCTGTCGTGCAGAGCACCGCCTCCTCGCCGACGCCGTAGCGCCGGGCAAGCTCGGCGATGACGAACGGGTTTCCGCCCGCGAACGCGCTTGTGTAGCGATCGGTGATCGGGTCCGAAAAGCCGTCGAGCACCAGCTTTTGAAGCAGCTCCAGCGGCTCGGGAACCGAGCTGTCGAACAGATTGACGACCGGATGGCGATCCGATCGCACGCACTGGATCGTGTGCCGCACCCACTGCGCATAGGAAGGGGGGCCGGGCTCGTCGCCCCTGCTGGTCATGATCGTCTTGTTCCTTCTGCGCCGATCGCCGGGGCGGCTGAGCCGGACGTGTTCATCTGTTCCGGCGGCGTCGTGCGCCGCCGGTATGCGGAAAACTGCCTGTTCATGGGATGCCGGGCGCGTGCGGAGCCGTGACCGGCATCAGAGCTTCACATTCACCCCGACGAAGAAGCGCCGCCCGAGAATGTCGCCATATTTGATGCTCGGATAGGAAGGCTGCTCATCGGTGAGGTTGATGATGCCGCCGCGCAGCGTCATCCGGCCGAAATCATATTGGGCCGAGACGCTGTGCGTGATGTTGGCGTCGACATGCGGGTGCGGATCGGTCTCGACCGTCGAGTCATAGGCCCGGCGCGCGCCCGAAAGATAATAGAGTTGGTAGGTGAGGCGGAACGGTCCCTTGTCGTAGGCGAGGTTGAGCCGGCCGGTCCACCGCGGTTCGTCGATCGTGTCGTCGGTCCGGGTGAAGGTCTCGCCGGTGACGGACGTGGTGAACAAGGTGTTGTGCGTCGCCGCGATATTGAAATCGAGCTTGCCGAGATCGCCGCCGCCCAGCAGATCGGCGAGCGCGAAGCGATAATCGAGCTCGTAGGTCTCGCCGCGATATTTGAACACGCCGGCGTTGAAGGTGGTGGTGGTGCCGGTCACGATCGTGCCGCCCGGGCTCACCCCGTCACTCACCGCGAGCCGGGTGAAGGCGTCGCACACCGCCGGATCGGGATTGGTGTTGTCGTAGCAGGCAGCGGTGAACTCCTGGGTGGTGAACGGCGACAGGCCGTCCTTCAGATCGATCTCGACGCGATCGACGCTCAGCGTCAGGCCGGGAATGAAACGCGGCTGGAACACGAAGCCGTAGGTCAGCGTGTTGGAGATTTCGTTGCGCAGATTGGGGTTGCCCCTGGTCGTGACCTGCGCGCGCTCGAAATTTTCTGATGGATCCTGGAAAAGCGCCAGTCGCTGGGCCGCGCTCAGCCCCGCGCCGGTCCCGTCCGGGCCGACGCCGTAGCCGGGGTTCGCCTCGAACAACGCCAGGCAGTTCGCGCGGCGGACCGAGGGGTTCGGGCCGCTGTTGATGCGATCGGCGTCGCAAGGGTCATAGCCGGTGGAATCTAGCGCGGTCGTGGCCGGGGCGAGAAGCTGATCGAGCGTCGGCGCGCGGAAGTTGCGGCTGCGGGTGGCACGCAGCGTCAGCCCGTCGGTGACGAGCCAGTTGACGCCGACATCCCAGACATTCTCCTTGCCGGCCAGCGAGTTGTCGACATAGCGGTAGGCGCCCTTCACCTCGAGCCGGCGGACCAGAGGTACGCCCATCTCCGGGTTGACGAGCGGCACGAGCAACTCGGCCGAAAGCTCGTTGGTCTTGTAGCTGCCGGATTGCGGCACTTCGATCGCGCCGACGCCGAACAGCCCCTGCTGGTTCGCCTCCAGCGGCGTGAAGCTCGCCTTGTTGTAGCGATGCTCGTAAGCGAGGCTGAACTTCACATCGCCCATCGGCAGATGCACGGCCGTGCCGCCCAAGGTGGCGAGCAGATCGACCTGCTGGTTCACATAGTCCGTGCCCGCGATCGTGCTGACATAATCGCGCGCGGCCTGGCTGACATTGCCCTCGCCGAAGGGATTGATTGGCGCGCAGGCGGGATCGTCGTTGCCCGGATCGGCATCGGCATTGATCGCGCAGACGATCTCGGAGCCCTGCCGGACGGCGTTGATCGCGTTCTCGAAACGGGAGTTGATGACCTGCCAGCTCCGCTGCGCGCCCTCGACGCGGCCGTAGCTGCCCGACACCGACCAGTAGAAATCATGGCTGCCGACATCGAAATCGCCGTCGAGCGAAACCAGCGCGCGATAGGTGTCGGTCTTGGTCGTCTGGATGCCGGAAGGCGTGAGATCGTAGAAATATTTGGAAAGCCACAGCGGCGCGCCCGCGGCGAAAGCCGGGCTGGCGGCGCTGAGCGCGGTGCGCGCCTCGTCGGTCAGGAAGGGGTTGTCCCGCGTGAAGGCGATCGGGCCGGCGTAGGAGCCGTAGCCGAGCACGGTATAGCTGTTGCCCTGCGGAATCTCATTGCCCTTCGTGCGGGCGTAGAGAAGCTCGGTGGAAAGCGTCAGCCGGTCTGTCAGGTCGTAATGCGCGATCAGGTTCGAGGTGAAACGTTCCACCCCGGTGCGCAGCCCTGCCAGATCCGAATAACGGAAACCCTGTCCGCCGTGGGAGAAGGGGATCGAGATCTCCGTGCCCGGATCATAGGAGGTGACGCCGCCGTCGGGCGCGAACTGGAGCGCGTTGCCGTTGAGCCTGGTCAGGAACACCGGCACCGGCGCGGGCCTGCTGAAGATGATGCCGTTGGGGTTGAACTCCCAGAAATGCGCATCGAGCAGCTCGTGCACCGAGGGGATGCCGTCATCGGGCCCGGTGTCGGCGGGGTTGGAGACGGTGACGCGCGACAGATTCGAGAGCGGACGATCGGCGAAGCGCAGGATGGGGGATTTCGACCATTCGACGTCGATCGCGATATTGCCGCGCCCGTCCGCGAAATTGGTTCCCGCCGTGCCGCGCAGGCTCTTTTCCGGATAGTCCCCGCGCGAGGTGATGCCCGATTGCGCGTCGAGATCGATGCCGGTGAAGTTCTTCTTGAGGACGTAGTTGACCACGCCCGCGATCGCATCCGATCCATAGACCGCAGCGCCGCCGCCCTGGACGACCTCGACCCGGTCCAGCAGTCCGATCGGGATGATGTTCGCATCGACCTGCGCGTCGCCCAGCCCGGAGGAGGACGTGACCATCCGCCGGCCGTTGAGGAGCGTGAGGGTGCGCCCCGCGCCCAGCCCGAAGATGTTGGGGAATTGCTGGCCGGTGCCGCTCGAATTGCCGGTGCCGTCGGCCTGGTTCAGCGCGGGCACGATCGAGGTGACGTCGTTGAGCGCGCCGGCGGCGCTGACATAGCCGCGATCGATGATCGCCTGTTTGCCGACCTCGGTGATCGGCGCGGCGAGTTCGTTGGCGGCCTGGCGGATGCGCGATCCGGTGACGACGATCTCGGCGGGCGGGCCGGCATCCGCGGTCTGCTGGTCGGCCGGAAGCGTGGCGGCCGCCGGCGTCTGGCCGGAGGAGGGCGCGGCCGCGGCATCGCTTTGCGCCAGCGCGGGCGCGGCGGAAAGCGCTACGGCGACAGCGGTTGTTTCGAACAGCCTGCGCATGATGCGCCTATCCTGTATCATTGCACCCCCCTTGGCTCCGGCCGGAGCCCTTCTCGAATTGATTTCCGAAGAGGATAGCGGGGGCGAGGGGGAAATATTTGCGATCTGCGGCTCAAACCCATTCCGCCGTGCAATGATTATGCTGCTGATGGCTGGCCCCGTGCATATTCCTGCGGCCGGATCGGATATGACCGTCAGCCTATTCCGCCGAAGGCCGGTAAGGCGAATTGTGCCGCTGTGGTCAGCGCCCTCCCCGGAGGAAGCGCCGCAGGTCCGCGCCGAAGGGCCGCGTCACCGCTGGATCCTCATACATCATATGCCCGCCCGCATAGCAGTGGAGTGAGAAGCGTTGGGCGATGCCGGAGGGCAGGGCGGCCACCGTCGCGCGGTTCCCGGCGCAACTGTTGAGCGAATCATACATGCCCGCCGCCACCCAGACGCGCAGCGCCGGGGCCTTCTCCATCGCGCGCAGCGTCCAGGGTTGGGAGGGCGAGGGCGGTCCTTCGCCCGCCTTGGCCCGCGCGAGCGATTCGGGGGTGATTGGGGCCTGATCATAGCGCCAGAGCGATCCGACCTCCGGCCCTTTCTCCTCGATCCCGGCGTAACGGCCGTCGCGATAGCCGAGGGTGCGGCGATAGAAAGCGATCACCGCGCGGTCGTCGGCGGGATCGGGCTTGTCGTCGCCGATCTTGCGCATGTCGAAGACGTTCAGCGTCTTGCCGCTGGATTTGAGCAGTCCGGTGCGGAACTGGCGCGGCGAGACCCACAACGTCTCGGGATCGATCGTGGCGACGGGAAGCCCCTGATAACGCGCCAGCGTTTCGCTCACGGCCTTGCGATCGGCGGGCGAAAGCGCCCGCGGGTGCTCGAGCGCGGGATAATAGACGCGCCGCGCCCAGGCTTCCGCCTCGACGAGCGTCTCCTTGGGATGCGCTTGCAGGGCCGGCGCGAGCTTGCCCAGCGCGAGCGCGGTGGCCGTGCGGTTGGGGAGCGACAGGGCGCGCATCAGCGCCCGGTCGTGCGTTTTGCCGAGCGGGATGCCGCCGGAGATGAGCGCGATCCCCGCGACGGGCACGCCCTGGTCGATCAGCTTCTCGGCCACACCCGCCGCGCGCCAGGTTCCGAAGCTCTCGCCGACCAGATAGAGCGGCGCATCGGCGCGGCGATAGGTATCGCGGAAAGCGCGGACGAACTGCGCGATCGAGGCGATATCCTCGTTCGTGCCGTAGAAATCCTCGCCATCGGGCCGCGTCGGGCGGCTGAAGCCGGTGCCGACCGGATCGACGAAGACGAGATCGGCCGCGTCGAGCGGGCTCGCGCCATTGTCTGTGAGCCGCCCGTCGTGGAGTGTCCGGGGCGCGAGGGCATGGAATTGCAGCGGGCGCGAATCCGATCCCGGCCCGCCGTTCCAGACGAAGGCGAGCGGACGCCTCTGCTTGCCTGTGCGTGCCGCGAGATAGGCCGTGTAGAAGACCCGGCCGCGCACCTCTCCGTCGATGCGGATCGGCAGCGTGCCCGCGCAGATGCGGTAATGCAGCGGTGTGCCCGCCACCTGAGCGACTTGCGCCGCACTCGCCGCATCGGCCGGGCAGGCGGGCAACGGCTTCGCCGCCGCGCTCCCCGCCACCGCCGCCAGCAACGTCGCCGCCAGACCGAGCTTCGCCCGCATCCTCCGCCCCCTCGATGATCCGATATCCTTCTATCGCCCTTGACCGGCAAGATTTATGCAGATCACCGGCCGATAAGGGCTTTATTCATCCTCCGCATAGGGCTTGAGCCGATAAGCCGCCGTGCAAATCGCAATAAAAATGCGCATCGATTCGATTAGCGTCGAAGCATTAAGAGAGGGGGCGAGCGATGGCGGTGGGCATGACGCGCCGGAATATCCTGCAAACCGGGGCGATGCTGCCGGCGCTCGGCGGCGCGCTTTCGGCGGCGTCCGCGCGATCCGCGCCGGGAACGATGCTCCCGGACAAGGCCTCGTTCGATCCGATGCCCGTCGCCTATCTGGATTCGGGGACGATGCATCCGATCGCGATCGGCGCGCGCAAGGCCGTGCTCCACTATCTGAACGCGCGCGATGGAGGGCCGGGAAGCTACCCCACCGATGAAGTCGAGACGCGGGTGAAGGCGAACTTCGCCCGGCTTATCAACGCCGCGCCCGCCGAACTCGCCTTCGTCCAGAGCACGACCGCGGGCGAGCAGCTTGTGATCGAGGCGCTCGACATTCCGCGCTCGGGCGGCCGGATCGTCACCGATACGCTGCACTTCTTCGGCTCCTTCTATCTCTATGAGGAGCTGGCCAGGCAGGGGATGGACGTCGCCTGGGTGCGACCGAAGGGCAACCGCATCGCGATCGAGGATATGGAGCGCGCGATCACCGACGGCACCAGGCTCGTCTCGCTGTCGCTAGTCTCCACCTACAACGGCTTCGAGCATGACCTGAAGCGCGTCTGCGAGATCGCCCACGCCAAAGGCGCGCTGGTCTATGCCGACATCATCCACGCCGCCGGCGCGGTGCCGGTGGACGTGCGCGCCGCCAACGTCGATTTCGCGGCCAGCGCCAGCTATAAATGGCTGATGGGCGATTTCGGGCTGGGCTTCCTCTATGCCCGGGCCGATCTGCACGACCGGCTGAAGCGCCCCCAATATGGTTATTACCAGCTCGCGCGCTTCACGTCGCACGTTTATCCCTATGATCCGCCGGGCGACACGATCGCCGACTGCGCGCCGCGCGACGACATGGAGGGCATGTTCGCGATGGGCACGCGCTCGCATACCGTGCTCGCCCAGCTCGATTGGTCGCTCGCCTATATCCTCGGCCTTGGCGTCGATCGGATCATGCGACACCGCATGCCGATGCTGGAGCGGCTTCATGAGGAGCTGCCGCGGCGCGGCTATCGGGTGGTGACCCCGCGCGATTGCCGCGCGTCCCTTCTCACCGTCGCCTATGAGGGTGCGCGCGAGCGCCTCGCCGGACCGCTAGAGGCGGGCAAGGTGAAGATCACGCTGATGCGCAACCGCTTCCGCATCTGCCCTTCCGTGTTCAACGACATGGCCGATATCGATCGGCTGCTCGACGCGCTTCCCCGACACGTCTGACCCGGCCCGCCTTCAAAGGACCATCGCCATGCTGAAGCCGCTCAAGCTCGCGCTGCTGATCGCCGCGACCGCCCTTTCGCCGGCGGCAGCCTCCGCCCACGAGGGGGCGCAGGGCATGTCGCCCGCTTTCCTCGCCGCGATGAAGCCGATGATCCCGCGCGACGCGGCCACCGCGCGGGTGGTGACCACCCGCCACGCGATCACCATCGACGGCCGCAGGGTCGCCTATCGCGCCATCGTGCGCGAGGATCCGCTGGCCGGGCCGAACGGCAAGCCCGCGGCGGTGGCGGTGACCTACGCTTATGTCGCGGAGGGCCTTGGCGATCCGGCGAAGCGGCCGGTGCTGTTCCTGTTCAATGGCGGCCCGGGCGCTTCCTCCTCACCGCTCCACATGAAGGCGTTCGGGCCGCGCCGGATCGTCGGCGAAGGTGCGGAGGCCAGGATTGAGGACAATCCCTACAGCCTGCTCGACGCCGCCGATCTGGTGTTCGTCGATCCGATCGGCACCGGCGCGAGCATGCCGATCAAAGGCGCCGACGCATCCGGCTTCTTCGGCGTGGGCGGCGACGCGCGCTCGGTCGCCAGGATCATCGCGGATTGGCAGAAGGCCAACGGCCGCGAAAGCTCGCCGACGATCCTGGTCGGCGAAAGCTACGGCACGGCGCGCGCGCTCGCGATCCTGCACGAGGACGCCAAGGCCAAGCGCAAGACGCCGGACGGAATCGTGCTGCTCTCGCTCGCGATCGGCGGCGCGGACCTGCCGCTCATCCAGAATGTGCTCAACCTGCCGAGCTTCTCGGCCGTCGCCTGGTATCATCATGCGATCGATCGGGGAGGGCGCACCGTCGCGCAGCAATTCGATCTGGCGCGCGATTTCGCCGACACGGATTATGTCTCCGCGCTGGTCCGGGGAAGCTCGCTGCCCGCGGCCGAGCGGCATCGGATCGCCGAGCGCGTCTCGCAACTGATCGGCATCCCGGCCGCGACGATCGAGAAGGACGGGCTGGCGATCGACAAGCATGATTTCATGCTGGCCTTGCTCGCCGACAAGGGCCTGCGCACCGGCCAGCTCGACGCGCGCATCACCCGCGCCATCGCGCAATCCAACTTCCACCCGCCGTTCGACGATCCCTCCATGTCGCTGGGCGCGGGATCGACCTCGCCGATCGCGACCTATTTGACGAAGGAGCTCGGCTACACGCTGCCGAGCCCCTATCGCAGCCTCAATCTCGGCATCAATTTCAAGTGGAAGTGGGATGAGGATTATGGCGGCAGCTATCGCGACGCCACATTCGCGCCCTTCCTGGCCGATGCGATGAAGGCCGATCCGAAGCTGCTCGTCTTCACCGGCGGCGGCTATTACGACCTCACCACCCCCGCCGCCGAGGGCACCTTCGCGCTCGATCAGGCCGGCGTTCCGGTCGATCGGCGCATGGTACGCTATTATCCAACGGGCCATTCGATCGGAGAGGACGACAAGGGCCTTGCGGCCCTGAGCCGCGACCTCAAAAGCTTCATCCGAATGGTGGAGAAGGAATGATGTCAGGCGGCAAATACAGCACGGTTTAATAGGCAAGCGCGCAGCCGTCCGCCCGCATCTCGGAGGCGGCGGCATAGACGAGCCGTCCGCCGTCAGGCCGGTATTCGACGCATTCGTAGCGGCCGAAGCCGCCGTCCGGCTTGCCGATCACCCACCCCATCGCGGCGAGCGCCGCCTTGGTGCGGTCGGGAACGCCGCTCTCGAGGCGGAGCAGGCCGTTGGCCGGCAGGCCGGGCGCGTCCTCGCCCATCGATTGCGACGAGCCCTCATGGTGCCAGCGCGGACTGTCGCCGGCCGCCTGCACGTCCAGTTCGTAATCCTTGCGGTTGACGATGATCTGTGTCTGACCCTGCGGCTGCATGTCCCCGCCCATCACGCCGAAGGCGAGCCAGGGCGCCCCCCTCAGCGTCGCGAAACCGGGGATGATCGTCTGGAAGGGCCGCTTGCCGGGCGCGTAGATGTTCGGATGCCCGTCCTTCAGGCTGAAGAGCTGGCCGCGATCCTGGAACATGAAGCCGAGCCCGTCCGCCACCAGCCCCGATCCCATGCCGCGGAAGTTGGACTGGATCATCGAGACCATCATCCCGTCCTTGTCCGCGCAGGAAAAATAGGTGGTGTCGCCGTGGCTCGGGGCGTGGCCGGGATAGACGGGGGAGAGGATACGGTCCGGCCGGATCAGTTTGGCGCGCTCGGCCGCATACTCCTTCGAGATCAGCCACTCGACCGGCACCTTCGAGAAGTGCGGATCGGCATAGTAGCGGGCGCGATCCTCATAGGCGAGGCGCTTGGCCTCGACCTGCAGGTGGATCGAGAGCGGGGACTGGAAGCCCGCGCCGCGCAGATCGAAATGCTCCAGCATGTTGAGCATCTGGAGTGTGGCGATGCCCTGCGTGTTGGCGCCCAGCGCATGAACGGTGATGCCGCGATAGTCGGTCTGGTGCGGCTCCACCCATTCGCCATGATGGGCGGCGAGATCCTCATAGCGCAGCCAGCCGCCGATGCGGCGGAAATAGGCGTCGATGGTGCGTGCGATCGCGCCCTTGTAGAACACGTCGCGCCCGCCTTCGGCGATCATCCGGTAAGTGCGCGCGAGGTCAGGATTGCGGAAAATCTGTCCCGTCCGCGGGCCGCCATGCCCCATGCCGTAGGTGCGGATCGCGTTGGCGGTTTCCTCGATGCCCGCGTCCGGGCGCTGGAAGATTTTGAGATTGCCACGGATATAATAGGCGATCACCTCCGGCACCGGCGCGCCTTCGCTCGCATAGGCAATGGCGGGCTCGAACAGCTCGGCCCATTTGAGCCTGCCGTAGCGCTGGTGCAGCATCCACCAGGCGTCGAGCGCGCCGGGCACGGAAACCGTGATCGCGCCCAGCGGGGGCAGCGCGCCGTTCCTCGCGCGGGCGCGGACGGTCTCCAGGCTGAGGCCTCGCGGGCTCGCGCCAGAGCCGGCGAGGCCCATCACCTTGCGGGCCTTGGGATCCCACAGCATGCAGAAACAGTCCCCGCCGATTCCCGACGAGGTGGGTTCGAGAAAGCCGAGGCAGGCGTTCATCGCCACTGCCGCGTCGATCGCCGATCCGCCCTTCTTCAATATCTCGATCGCCGCCAGCGTGGCGAGCGGGTGGGCTGATCCGGCCGCGCCGTGCGTGCCGTAAACGGCGCTGCGCGAGGCGAAGCTGGCGCCCACCGGCCGATCGCCGGCATGGACATCGGGGCGCAGGAAATGCTCCGCGCCCTCCGGCTCGAACTGCGGCAGATCGGGCGCTACGGGGCCGGTGCGGGCGAGCAGCGGCGCGGCGATCGCGGCGGCCGGAATCGAGGCGATGAACTGTCTGCGACGCAAAGGGACTGCCTCCGTTACCCCCCGGGAGACGGCGAGGATCATTGCCGGAGAAGAAGAGGCTGGCAAGTTTTAGATCACATCGTCGATGTGAGTCTAAATCCGGCATTGAGAACCACACGGCACCGATCAGCGAACCAAGCAATGTTCATAGCCGTTACCCCGGAGCCTGTCGGAAACGCCGGGTCTCGTGATGAGGAAAGAGCCTTAGACCTGCCCTTCCACCTCCGTCCGCGTCATCTTGAGCTTGCCGCCCTGCACGGCGAAGGCGAGGCGGCCTTCGACGAGATCGAGGGCGTCGCGGCCGAACTCCTCGAAGCGCCAGCCTTCGAGGATGGCGAGCCCGTCGCGCCGCCCGGCGGCGAGCGCCTCCAGATCGTCCGAGCGGGCGATCAGGCGGGGGGCGACGTCGCTTTCCTTGGCCCTGATCTTCAAGAGCAGCTTGAGGAGGTCGGCGACCAGCGCGCCGTCCTTGCCCAGCCCCGGCTTGCGGTCCTCGCGCGGGGGCATCTCGTCGTCGGAGAGCGGGGTCGCCGCCTCCAGCGCGCCCATCAGGCGGCCGCCGATATCGTTGCCCGCCCAGCTTTGCGAGAGGCCGCGCACCTTCGCCAAATCCTTCTGCTCGCGCGGCGGATGGCTGGCGATGTCGGCCAGAGTCTCGTCCTTCATGATGCGGCCGCGCGGCAGATCCTTGTTCTGCGCCTCGCGCTCGCGCCAGGCGGCGAGCGCTTTCAAGCGGCCCAGCACCTCCGGCTTGCGGCTCGGCACACGGACGCGCTTCCACGCCTGATCGGGATCGTTGATGTAGCTCGAAGGATCGGCCAGCCGCTCCATCTCCTGATCGAGCCATGCGCCGCGCCCGGTGCGCTTCAGCTTGTCGAGCAGGCGGGGGAAGATCTTGACGAGGTGCGTCACGTCCCCGATCGCATAATCGATCTGGCGCTTGTCGAGCGGGCGGCGCGCCCAGTCGGTGAAGCGCGCGCCCTTGTCCAGCTTCACGCCGGTCCAGCTTTCGACAAGGTTGGAATAGCCGACTTGTTCGCCCATGCCGAGCGCCATCGCGGCGATCTGGGTGTCGAACAGCGGATGGGGGGTCTTGTCGGTCAGGTTGTGGATGATCTCCAGATCCTGCCCGCCGGCGTGGAAGACCTTGAGCACATCCTCGTTATCCACCAGCAGATCGAGCAGGGGGGTGAGATCGATGTCCGGCGCCATCGGATCGATCGCGGCGGCCTCGTTCGAATCCGCGATCTGGATCAGGCAAAGGATCGGCCAATAGCTGTTCTCGCGCATGAACTCGGTGTCGACGGCGACAAAGGGCGAGCGGGCGAGGCGGGAACAGAGATCGGCGAGCGCGGCGCTGTCCGTGATGAGCGGGTGGATGTGCATCCTCTCTCCATAACCAGAGCCTCGCGCTTGACAAAGGGGGCGCGGACAAGGAAGCGCGGCCCCACGGTTTTTCTCCCCGAATGGACGGATTGATGCACGCCTACCGCACCCACACCTGCGCCGAGCTTCGCGAGAGCGATGTCGGCAAGAGCGTCCGCCTCTCGGGCTGGGTGCACCGGAAGCGCGATCATGGCGGGGTGCTGTTCGTCGATCTGCGCGACCATTACGGCATCACCCAGATCGTCGCCGACGCGGACAGCGCGGCGCTGCGCGCGCTCGAGACGATCCGCGTCGAGAGCGTCGTCACCATCGAGGGCGAGGTGGAGGCGCGGGGCGCGGAGGCGGTGAACCCGAACCTCGCCACCGGCGCGATCGAGGTGCGGGCGCAGAATGTTGCCGTCCAGTCGCCGGCCGCCGAGCTGCCGATGCCGGTGGCGGGGGAGGCGGAATATCCGGAGGAGATCCGGCTCAAATACCGCTATCTCGATCTGCGGCGCGAGCGCATCCACAAGAATATCCTGCTGCGCTCGAACGTGATCGCTTCGATCCGCAGGCGGATGATCGAACAGGGCTTCACCGAGTTCCAGACGCCGATCCTGACCGCCTCGTCGCCGGAGGGCGCACGCGATTATCTGGTGCCGAGCCGGGTGCATCCGGGCAAGTTCTACGCGCTCCCGCAGGCGCCGCAGATGTTCAAGCAGCTTCTGATGGTGGCGGGCTTCGACAAATATTTCCAGATCGCCCCCTGCTTCCGCGACGAGGACGCGCGCGCGGACCGCTCGCCCGGCGAGTTCTACCAGCTCGATTTCGAGATGAGCTTCGTCACGCAGGAAGACGTGTTCGCTGCGATCGAGCCGGTGCTGCACGGCGTGTTCGAGGAGTTCGCCGATTTCGACGGCAAGGGCCGCACCGTCTCGCCGCTGCCCTTCCGGCGCATCCCCTATCGGGAATCGATGCTGAAATATGGCACCGACAAGCCCGATCTGCGCAATCCCATCCTGATCTCGGATGTGTCGGAGCATTTCAGGGATTCGGGCTTCGGCCGCTTCGCCTCGATCGTGGAGGCGGGCGACGTGGTGCGCGCCATTCCTGCCCCGGGCACGGCGGAGAAGAGCCGCAAATTCTTCGACGACATGAACGCCTGGGCGCAGTCCGAAGGCTTCGCGGGGCTCGGCTACGCCACCCGCAAGGGCGGCGAGTGGGGCGGCCCGATCGCCAAGAATCACGGCGAGGAGAAGATGAACGCGATGGCCGACGCGCTCGGCCTCGGGCCGGACGACGGCCTGTTCTTCGCCGCTGGCAGGGATGCGGACGCGGCGCGGCTCGCCGGCCTCGCGCGCACCCGCATCGGCGAGCAGCTCGGCCTGATTGATCCCAGGCGCTTCGAGTTCTGCTGGATCGTCGATTTCCCGATGTACGAATGGCATGAGGAGGAGAAGAAGATCGATTTCTCGCACAATCCCTTCTCGATGCCGCAGGGCGAGCTGGCGGCGCTGGAGAGCAAGGATCCGCTGGATATCCTCGCTTATCAATATGATATCGTCTGCAACGGCGTGGAGCTGTCCTCCGGCGCGATCCGGAACCATCGGCCGGACATCATGTACAAGGCGTTCGAGATCGCCGGCTACACGCGCGAGGAGGTGGACCGCGAGTTCGCCGGCATGATCAACGCGTTCAAATACGGCGCGCCGCCCCACGGCGGCTCCGCGCCGGGGATCGACCGCATCGTCATGCTCTTGGCCGACGAGCCCAATATCCGCGAGGTCATCGTCTTCCCGATGACGCAGAAGGCGGAGGATCTGATGATGGGCGCGCCCGCGCAGGTGCGGCCGAAGCAGCTTCAGGAGCTTCATATCCGCGTCGTCGAGCCGCCGAAATGACGCGGTATGGCGCTGTTTTAGCTGTATCGTGACGGGACGGCGCCAACGCTACCCGTTCTCGCAACCGGGCGGGCGTTCGCCTAGCTCGGAACGTATGGCGATCGCGCTCGCAGATTATGAAAGCGGCCCCAAGCATGAGGGCGGCTATCGCCATGCGCTCAAGGCCTTACAGAAGCGGCTGGAGCAGATTCAGATCGCCCATATCGTCCACCAGAAGCGGGCGATGATCGTGTTCGAAGGCTGGGACGCGGCCGGCAAGGGCGGGACGATCCAGCGGCTGACGGCGGGCTGGGATCCGCGCCATTTCGAGGTCTGGCCGATCGGGGTGCCGACCGAGGAGGAGAAGCGCCACCATTTCCTCTGGCGCTTCTGGTCCAGGCTGCCCGGCGACGGCGAGATCAGCGTGTTCGACCGGAGCTGGTACGGCCGCGTGCTGGTCGAGCGGGTCGAGCATTTCGCCACCGAGAAGCAGTGGCGGCGCGCCTATGACGAGATCAACGAATTCGAGGCGCAGCAGAAGGACAGCGACACGACCGTCATCAAGATCTTCCTCCACATCACCCAGGAGGTGCAGGACGCGCGGTTGAAGGCGCGGCTGGAGCATCCCTGGAAGCGCTGGAAGACGGGACCGGACGATTTCCGCAACCGCGCGCGGCGCGCCGACTATATGGCCGCTGTCGAGGAGATGTTCGAGCAGACCGACACGCGCTGGGCGCCGTGGAAGGTGATCGACGGCACCCACAAGAAATATGCGCGCCTGACCGCGCTCGGCTACATCGCCGACATGCTCGAGAAAGCCGTGCCCATGACCCCGCCCGAAGCCGATCCGGAAACGGCCCGGCTCGCGCGCGAGACGTTCGGGCTAGAGATCGGCTGAAGTTTTTCGTCGGCGGGGCTCGCCAATCTGGCGTTGCTTGGCGGGAAAGTCGAGCAAGCCAGCCTGATCATGATCAAGGCTCTGGTGAATGCCGCAAGGCGGCGGCTGCTTTCGCCCGTGCGCGGATTGCCTGCGGGTCGACGGGGCCGTTCGGCACCAGCCAGCTTCCGCCGACGCACAGCACGGCCGGTTCGGCGAGCCATGCGGGCGCGCGCTCCTGGGTAATGCCGCCGGTCGGGCAGAAGCGCACGTTCCGGAACACGCTCGCATAGGCCTTGAGCGCGTTCAGGCCGCCGACCGTCTCGGCCGGGAAGAATTTGAAGCGGGTGAGGCCGAGATCGAGCCCCGCCATGATGTCTCCGGCGTTGGCGACGCCGGGAAGGAAATCGACGTCCGCTACTTGCGCGGCGCGGGCGAGAGGGGCGGTGAGGCCGGGAGAGACGATGAAGCGCGCGCCCGCGTCCCGCGCTTCGCCCAGCTGCCGATCGTTCAGCACCGTGCCCGCGCCGACGATCGCGCCGGGCACCTCCGCCATCGCGCGGATCGCATCGAGTGCGACCGGGGTGCGCAGCGTCACCTCGAGCAGCGGCAGCCCGCCGGTGACCAGCGCCTCGGCGACCGGAACGGCGTCCTCGATTCGCTCGATCACCAGCACCGGGATGACCGGCGCCTTCCGCATCAGCGCGTCGATATCCGCCATGATCCGTTCTCCCGTGCCGCTACGCAGGCGCGTCTAACGCTGTCACTCGCGGGAAGGAAGCGTCGGTCGCTTCTGACACACCCGCGCAATCTCTGTTCACGTTTCCGCAATAAAAATAGGACAGCCTCTTTTCCTTATCTTCGGTTCGCGCTAGGGGAGCAGGAGAGCCGCCGAGACGTTCGACGAGGATGCGATCGGCGGCGCGGAGGAGGATGAGGATGGCTGACGAGGCGGGCCGCAACCTGCGGCCGCTGGAGCTGCATGTGCCCGAGCCCAAATACCGGCCCGGAGATGCTGTCTCGTTCGACGATATGGAGCTGCCGGCGGCCGGCAGCGTCGCGCGCCCGGCGGTGGGCGCCGATCCGGCGGCGATGCGCGATCTGCCCTACACCATGATCCGCGTGCTCGATCCGGAAGGCCGCGCGCTCGGCCCCTGGGATCCGAAGCTCTCGCCCGATCGGATCAAGCGGATGCTGCGCGCGATGATGCTGACGCGCGCCTATGACGACCGCATGTTCCGCGCCCAGCGCCAGGGCAAGACCAGCTTCTACATGAAGTGCACCGGCGAGGAGGCGGTGGCGATCGCGGCGGCCGAGGCGCTGCACCGCGACGACATGTGCTTCCCCTCCTATCGCCAGCAGGGCCTGCTGATCGCGCGGGACTGGCCGCTCGTCGACATGATGTGCCAGGTCTATTCCAACGCCGGGGACCGGCTGAAGGGCCGCCAACTGCCGATCATGTATTCGGCGAAGGAAGCCGGTTTCTTCACCATCTCGGGCAATCTCGCCACGCAATTCCCGCAGGCGGTGGGCTGGGCGATGGCGTCCGCCGCCAAGCGCGACACCCGCATCGCCGCGAGCTGGCTGGGCGAGGGATCGACGGCGGAGGGCGATTTCCATTCGGCCTGCCTGTTCGCCTCGGTCTATCGCGCGCCCGTGATCCTCAATATCGTCAACAACCAGTGGGCGATCTCCTCCTTCGCGGGTTTCGCGGGCGGCGAGGCGACCACCTTCGCGGCGCGCGGGCTGGGCTACGGCATCGCCTCGCTGCGGGTCGACGGCAACGACGCGCTCGCCGTCTACGCCGCGACCGAATGGGCGGCCGAGCGCGCGCGGAGCAATCACGGCCCCACCTTGATCGAGCATTTCACCTATCGCGTCGAGGCGCACTCCACCTCGGACGATCCTTCCGCCTATCGTTCGGCCGAGGAGGCGAAGAAGTTCCCGCTCGGCGATCCCATCCAGCGGCTCAAGGAGCATCTGATCGCGATGGGCGAATGGGACGAGGCGAGCCAGGACGCGCTCCAGGCCGAAGTCGTCGAGCAGGTCCGCGCGGCGGGGCGCGAGGCGGAGAAGCTGGGCACGCTCTCCGGCACCGCCTTCAACCAGAGCTTCGAGACGATGTTCGAGGATGTGTTCGAGACGATGCCGCAGCATCTGAGGGAGCAGCAGAAGCAAATGACGGCGGAAGAGGAGGCGAGCGGTCGGCCATGGGCGCGGAACTGAAGCCTTCCTCCCTCTCCCCTGGACAGGGGAGAGGATACCGCAGCTTGCCGGCTTGCCGGCTAGCGAAGGTTGGAGAGGGGTCGAGCGAGCCATGGGCTCGCGCGATCGCTGCGCGATCGCATACCCCTCACCCAGCTCCGACTAGGCGGCGGAGCCGCCAAGTCTGCGCATCCCTCTCCCCTTTGCAAAGGGGAGAGGGAAAGTGAGCACGATGAACATGATCCAGGCGATCAACTCGGCGATCGACGTCGCGATGGAGCGCGACGCGGACGTCGTGGTGATGGGCGAGGATGTCGGCTATTTCGGCGGCGTGTTCCGCGCGACCGCGGGGCTGCAGAAGAAATACGGCAAGACGCGGGTGTTCGATACGCCGATCAACGAGGGCGGCATCATCGGCGTCTCGGTCGGCATGGCGGCCTACGGCTTGCGGCCGGTGCCGGAGATCCAGTTCGCCGACTATATCTATCCGGGGCTCGATCAGCTCATCTCGGAGGCGGCGCGGCTGCGCTATCGTTCGGCGGGCGAGTTCACCTGCCCGATCACGGTGCGATCCCCCTTCGGCGGCGGCATCTTCGGCGGGCAGACCCACAGCCAGAGCCCGGAAGGCATCTTCACCCATGTCTCGGGGCTGAAGACGGTGATCCCGTCCAACCCTTACGACGCCAAGGGCCTGCTGATCGCGGCGATCGAGGATCCGGACCCGGTGCTCTTCTTCGAGCCCAAGCGCATTTACAACGGCCCGTTCGACGGCCATTACGACCGGCCCGTCCAGCCCTGGTCCAAGCATGCCTCCTCGGAGGTGCCGGACGGGCATTACACCATCCCGCTCGGCAAGGCGGCGGTGGTGCGCGAAGGCGAGGCGGTCACGCTGCTATGCTACGGCACGATGGTCCATGTGGCCTTGGGCGTGATCGAGGAGAACGGGATCGACGCCGAGGTGATCGATCTGCGCACGCTGCTCCCGCTCGACATCGACACCATCGCAGCCTCGGTGGAGAAGACCGGGCGCTGCGTCATCGTGCATGAGGCGACGCGCACCTCCGGCTTCGGCGCGGAATTGTCGGCGCAGGTGCAGGAGCGCTGCTTCCATTTTCTCGAGGCCCCGATCGAGCGGGTGACGGGGTGGGACACGCCCTATCCCCACAGCCTCGAATGGGCCTATTTCCCGGGGCCGGTGCGGCTCGGCGAAGCGCTCAAGCGCGTGATGAAGGATTGACAAGGCATGGCTCGCATTCCCTTCCGTCTCCCCGACATCGGCGAAGGCATCGCCGAGGCCGAGATCGTCGCCTGGCACGCGAAGGTGGGCGATATGGTCGAGGAGGATCAGCCGCTCGCCGATATGATGACCGACAAGGCGACGGTCGAGATGGCCGCGCCGGTTTCGGGCAAGCTGGTCGAGATCGCCGGGCAGGTGGGCGACCAGATCGCGATCGGCTCCACGCTGGCGGTGTTCGAGACGGAGGCCACCGAGGCGGAAGTGCCGGAAACCGCCTCCCCGCTGGCGGACGGGCCTGAAGCGCCCCAGGCGACGCCGCCGGAGGATTCGGCGGTGGAGCCTGCGCAGCCGCAAACACAGGAAACCCGTCGTTCCCGCGAAAGCGGGAACCCCGCTGCCTCTCCCCCCACGGAAGAAAAGCGGGATTCCCGCCTGCGCGGGAATGACGGGGAAAAGAAGGTTCTGGCCTCTCCCGCCGTCCGCCAGCGGGCGAAGGATCTGGGCGTGGATCTGGCGCAGGTCCATCCCGCCTCGGGCGATCGGGTGAAACATTCGGACCTTGACGCCTTCCTGAAATATCAGGGCGGCGGCGCCGCTCCCGCTCCCGCTCCCGCGCTCGCCCGCGCGCCCGTCGCCGCCGGCGAGGACGAGGTGGACGAGATCAAGGTCACAGGGCTACGCCGCCGCATCGCCGAGAATATGGCGGAATCGAAGCGGCGCATCCCACACTTCGCCTATGTCGAGGAGCTGGACGTGACCGCGATCGAGGCGCTGCGCCAGGCGATGAACGCCGAACGCGGCGAGCGGCCCAAGCTCACCCTGCTGCCGTTCCTGATCCGGGCCATGTGCAGGGCGGCGCGGGATTTCCCGATGGTCAACGCCTGCTTCGACGACGAGACCGGGGTGGTCCACCGCCACTCCGCCGTCCATCTCGGCATGGCGACGCAGACCGACGCGGGCCTGTCCGTGCCGGTGATCCGCGATGCGCAGGCGCGCGACCTGTGGGGCCTGGCCGCCGAGATCGTCCGCCTCGCCGATGCCACCCGCCGGGGCAAGGCGGCGCGCGAGGAGCTTTCCGGCTCCACCATCACGCTCACCTCGCTGGGGGCGCTGGGCGGCATCGTCTCCACCCCGGTCATCAACCGGCCCGAAGTGGCGATCGTCGGCGTCAACCGCATGGTCGAGAAGCCGGTGGTGATCGAGGGACGGATCGAGGTCCGCAAGACGATGAACCTGTCCTCCTCCTTCGACCATCGCGTGGTGGACGGCATGGACGCGGCGAAGTTCATCCAGGCGATTAGACGGCTGATCGAGACGCCCGCGCTGCTGTTCGTGGAGTAGGGCTTGGGACAGCTACCCCGTTCGTCCTCAGTGCGAACGGGGAAGGATCTGGGCTAAGCCCCCATCCGAGGCACGAACAGCTTTCCGCCTTCCGTCACCAGCACGATCCCTATCGCGGCGACGCCCGAAAGCGCGAAGCCAAGCACCATGGGCACGGCCGATCCATCGAAGCTCTGGCCGATCCAGAAGCCGATCAGCGCGCCGCCGACCATGGTGAAGAAGCCCTGCACGGAAGCGGCGGTGCCGGCGATCTCCGCCACCGGCTCCATCGCCATCGCGCCGAAATTGCCCATCGTCAGGCCGTAGGCGAGCATGGCGAGGCCCTGGCAGACGGCGAAGCTCGCGATCGTCTCATGGCCCGCAAGCGCGATGCCCAAATGAATGCACTCGATCGCGATGAAGCCGATCAGCGCGCCGTGCGAGAGGCGCCGCGTTCCGAACCGCTCGACGAAGCGGGCGTTGGCGAGCGATGAGATCGCCATCATCCCCGCGATCCCGGCGAACACCGCGGGCATCAACTTCGGCGCGTGGAACACGTCAGCGAAGATCTGCTGCACCGAGTTGATGAAGCCGAACAGCGCGCCCTGCAACGCCACCTGCGCCAGCATATAGCCGCACGCCTGACGCGAACGGAGCGCGGCGGCGGCGGCGCGCAGCACCGTCCTAGGATCGATCGCGCGGCGATATTCGGGGTGCAACGTCTCGGGCAGGCGCAGCGCCGTCCACGCGAACACCAGCACGCCATAGACGGCGAGCGCCCCGAACAGCCCGCGCCAGGGGAAAACCAGCATGATGATCTGCCCGATCGAGGGCGCCAGCACGGGCACGGCGAGGAACACGATCAGCGCCAAGCTCATCACCCGCGCCATCTGCCGACCGCCGTAGCAATCGCGCACAACCGAGATGGTCACGACCCGGGTGGCGGCGATCGCCACGCCCTGAAGCGCGCGGAAGGCGAGCAGCATCGCGAAGCTCGGCGACAAGGCCACGCCGAGGCTGCACAGGATATAGCCCACCATGCCGCCCAGCAGCAGCGGTCGCCGCCCCAGCCGATCCGAAAGCGGGCCATAGACGAGCTGCGCCACGCCGAAGCCGAGCAGATAGGCGGTGACGATCCACTGCCGCTCATTCTCGTCCATGACGCCGAGCGAGCCGCCGATCGCGGGCAGCGCCGGCAGCATTGTGTCGATCGCCAGCGCCATCATCGCCATCATCGCGGCGACGAGCAGCACGAACTCGCGGAAGCCGATCCCCGCGTGCGGACCGGCCGCCGCAACGCGCGGGCTCATCTGCATATCGGGGGTTTGGCCGTTCATGGGCGGCGGCTTATGATCCGATGCCGGAGGGAGGACAAGGGTTATGCTGCAACTGCGAAGAGCTATTTGATCCCGTGCTTCTCCGCGAAGGCAGCCGCCGCGCCGAGCAGGCCGGGCTGATCGTGGGTGATAAGCTTGACGGGGATTTTGGCCATGCGTGCCTCGAAGCGGCCCTTGGCGGCGTACCGGCCGGCGAAGCCCGAGAGGGGGAGGTGATCGGCGACGCGCACGCCCACGCCTCCCCCGATCACCGTGCCGCACCAGGCGCCGTGAGCGAGCGCGAGATCGCCCGCCACCGATCCGAGCGTCAGGCAGAAGCGGTCGAGCGCGGCCGCGGCCAGCACGTCGTCGCCCTTGAGCGCGGCCTTCCACAGTTCGACATCGTCGCCGACGGGCACAGTGCGGCCCTCGATAGCGGCGAGCGCCTCGTGGATGTTGGCGAGGCCGGGGCCGGAGACCAGCCGCTCGACCGAAACGCGGCGGTAACGCTGGCGAAGACGATGGAGAATCTGGTCCTCCAGATCGTCCAGCGGCGCGAAATCCATATGGCCGCCCTCCGTCTCGACCACAACGATCCGTCCGTCATGGCAATGAAGCTGGGCGACGCCGAGGCCGGTGCCGGGGCCGACGATGCTAATCGTGCCCTCGGTTCCCAGCGGCTCGTCCGGTCCGCAGATGTGCCGCAGATCCTTTTCGCCCAGACGGCTCACCGCATAGGCTACCGCGCCGAAATCATTGACCAACGTGTAGCGCTCCAGCCCCAGCGCGGAGGGGATGAGGGAAGGGCGAAGCACCCAGGGCGAATTGGTGAGCTTCAGCACCTCGCCCTCCACCGGCCCGGCGAAGGAGATCGCCCCCGCTGCGGGCAGCGGCCGCCCGATCTTCTCGGCGAAGGCGGCCCAGGCGCTCCTGAGGCTCGCATAGGTGCGGGTCGGAAGCGTCACGACTTCGCCGAGTTCGATGCCGTCGCCCTCGCGGATGGTCGCGATGCAGAAGCGGGCGTTGGTTCCCCCGATGTCGACGGCGACCAGCTCGGTCATTCCCTGTCTCTCCTCGTCTGCGTTCATGGGATAACGGCGATGACAGCGTTTACAAGAGGGCGAGGGCGCGCCGCAATTCCACCGCGGTGGCAGAATAGGAGAGGAACTCCGTCAACGGAGAGGGAAGTACCGCGTACCCCATGCCTTCATGGAGGGCCGCTGCTCCGAGGCTGGAGCCTAGACAGGGACGTTGCCACTGGACCGCGATCTCTGAGTGGCTATTCTCGAGGTGAAGTCTGTAGCCGCCGCTGCCGAGTTGCCGCTGGACCGCGATCTCTGAGTGGCTATTCTCGCCGAGGCCGCCAAGGAGGCGATGACGGCGTTGCCGCTGGACCGCGATCTCTGAGTGGCTATTCTCCTGACAAGAGCCGATGTTGCGTGGCTATTGTTGCCGCTGGACCGCGATCTCTGAGTGGCTATTCTCGATCGGCGGCTATCCTGTTGAGAGAAAACAGGATAGCCGCCATTCCCGACCGTCGAATCATCTCCGAATCACCTCAGAACAGCGCCAGTTGGTCCGGATTTTTGCGGGGTTTCCGACGTCGCTGGCCCGCGTAGCGGATGATGTTCTCATATTGCCGATCGGTGAAGCTCAGGATGTGGATCTCGCCCTTTTCCGGCAGATGCGCCTCGATTCGCCGCATATAGGCCTCGAACTGCTCCTTGCCGTTGCAGAAACGCGCGTACACCGAAAACTGGCTCTTCTCGAAGCCTTCGTCCAGCAGATATTCGCGGAATTTGGTGGCGGCACGCGATTCGGCTTTGGTTGCCACCGGCAGATCGAACATCACGAATATCCACATCAGCCGATAACCGCTGAGCTGAGTCGCGCTCACGCCGCCAGCAGCGCGTCGAGCCCGACGAGCTCGAGCGCGGAGGGCGGCTGCGGCAGCACGAGATCGGTCGCACGGCCGGTCTGAAAGCTCTTGGCCAGCGTCTGCGCGGCCCGGGTCGCGGCCAGGCTGACGGTGGTGGTGATGCCGCCCTCGCCGGGCAGATCGAGTGCGATCAGCCCGGCATAGGCGCGCTTGGCCTCGGGCGTGACCGAGTCGATTCCCGCCGCGCCCAGCCGCACCGTCAGCGCATCCACCAGCGGGCGGAAAGGCTCGATCAGATCGTCGGCGAGCGCGAAGGCGTTGCCGCGATTGGCATGGTGGACGCCGATCGAAGGATGCAGCCCGGCCGCCACCACCGCTCGGGCGCACAGCGAGCGCATCACCGCATAACCGTAGTTGAGCAGGCTTTTGACGCCGCCCGCCTCGCGATCGCGCCGGAAATCCTCGCCCATCAGCAGCCCCCAATAGCGCCGCGCCGCCTGCGCCTCAACATTGTCTGGATCGCCCGATCCCACCCGCCGCGCGAGCAGATCGAAGGCGCCGGCGCTGCGCCCGTTCGCCTCCAGCACCGCAGCCTGCCAGCGGATCTTGGCGATGACGAGCGCCTTCCAGAGCTGCTTGGCGAGCGGTCGCCTGGCCTCCCACTGCGCGCGCATACGGCCGTTCTGGGCGTGATGGCCGTCGATCGGCAGACAGACCGCGGCGGGCGCATGGTTGGCCCCGCACAGCAGCATTAGTCCGCCCCGCTCGGCGAGCGCCACCATCAGGTTGGTGGACCAGGTGACGCCGTGGGCATGGACGATGACGGCGGCGACATCGTCCAGCGGCACGCGGCCGACTTCCTCGCCACTCTCCGAGACAATCAGGAAGCCGCGATAGACGGAGAGGTGGCGGCCGTCGGTGGCGATATCGACGATCCGCTCCACCGCCCCGCGCCTATTCCGCCGCGATTGCGCGGGGTTTGGTTGGTCGGACTCTCTTGCGGGCCGGGAAGCCGGGGTCGAGGACGCGACCGAGTTCGTCCACGCGGACCTGACGAGCGCGCAATTTCTTCAAGCCCCCGCAGGTCGGTGAGAAGTTGGTATAGGGATCGTCGGGTGATTTATGACGTTCCTCGAGTTTGCCAGCTTCGTTATGTGGAACAAGCCTCACCTGCCCGTTCTGCCAGAACTGAGTAATAATCATTAACTCACGACTGCCGGCTACCCGTTCCACTGCGAGCATATCACCTTGATGCAGGCTCAACACCTTGCGTGCCGCCGGATGCGGGCGTTCCTGCGCGCCGGGTTGATGGGCCTCAAACATCGAAACCACGTCGGCCCGCCATTTCCCGTCCGGCATTTCC
>Ga0164242_10000882_pt1 | contig 35682 bp, 32 predicted proteins | sample OricomgcompostMG_FD_108783 | JGI IMG/M metagenome (GOLD analysis project Ga0164242, IMG submission 108783) | Miracle-Growth compost microbial communities from Emeryville, California, USA - Original compost - Miracle growth compost (MG) ... | reverse complement strand
GTTGGTCGGGCTGACAGGATTTGAACCTGCGACCACTTGACCCCCAGTCAAGTGCGCTACCAAACTGCGCCACAGCCCGCGCGCCGGCGGTTGCACCGGCAGCAGGTCGAAAGCCTACCGTAAGGGATTGGCCTGCCGGGCAAGCGACCTCCGGTCAGTCACCAGTGAAGGACGCCGGCATGCCCAGGCACCGCCAGGAACTACGAGATGGCCCGCAGACACGCCAGCACCGGCGCTAGCGGATTTCGAACAGCGCGATACCTCCAGACACAGCCCACGCCACTCAGCGCCGCCGGGCCCCGCGCTTCTCCCGCACCCGCACGTTGATCCGGATCGGCGTCCCCTCGAACCCGAACGCCTCGCGCAGCCGCCGCTCCAGGAAACGCCGGTATCCGGCCTCGAGAAAGCCGGTGGTGAACAGCACGAAAGTCGGCGGCCGGGCGGCGGCCTGGGTGGCGAACAGGATGCGCGGCTGCTTACCGCCCCGCACCGGCGGCGGGGTGGCCGCCACCACCTCCTTCAGCCAGGAGTTCAGCGGGCCGGTGGCGATCCGGGTGTCCCACGACGCCAGGGCGGTCTCCATCGCCGGCACCAGCTTGGCCACCGCGCGACCGGTTTTCGCGGAGATGTTGACCCGCGGCGCCCACCGCAGCTGCACCAGCTCGCGGTCGATCTCGCGGTCCAGCAGCTCGCGGCGGTCCTCGTCGACCAGATCCCATTTGTTGAACGCCAACACCAGGGCCCGGCCGGCTTCGATCACCATGGACAGCACCCGCTGGTCCTGCTCGGTGAGCGGGGCCGACGCGTCGATCAGCACGATCACCACCTCGGCCGCGTCGATGGCCGAGTGCGTGCGCACCGACGCATAGAACTCGTGGCCGCTGGCCTGCCCCACCTTGCGCCGCAGACCCGCGGTGTCGACGAACCGCCACACCCGATCGCCCAGCTCGATCAGCGAGTCCACCGGGTCCACCGTCGTCCCGGCCACATCGTGCACCACCGAGCGCTGATCGCCGGCCAGCTTGTTCAGCAGCGAGCTCTTGCCCACGTTCGGCTTGCCCACCAGCGCCACCCGCCGCGGCCCGCCGGGCCTGGGCGCCACCTCGGACACCTCGGGCAGCGCGGCCAGCACCTCGTCGAGCAGGTCGGCCACCCCGCGCCCGTGCATCGCGCTGATCGGGTGCGGCTCGCCGAGGCCCAGCGACCACAGCATCGCCGCGTCGGCCTCGGCCTTGTCGCTGTCAACCTTGTTGGCGGCCAAGAAGACCGGCTTCCCGGACCGCAGCAGGATCCGGGCGGCGGCCTCGTCGGCGGTGGTGGCGCCGACGAGCGCGTCGACCACCAGGATCACCGCGTCGGCGGTGCGCATGGCCACCGACGCCTGTTCGGCGACCAGCTGCTGCAGCCCCTTGGCGTCGGGCTCCCATCCCCCGGTGTCCTGCACGACGAATCGGCGCCCGGTCCACAGCGCGTCGTAGGACACCCGGTCGCGGGTGACGCCCGGCACGTCCTGCACCACCGCCTCCCGGCGGCCCAGGATCCGGTTCACCAGCGTCGACTTGCCGACGTTGGGCCGCCCCACCACCGCCACCACCGGCGCGGGAGGCGCTTGCGCCGCCTCGTCGAGCTCGAATTCGACCGCTTCCCAGTCGCTTTCGTCGCTCCATGTTCCGTCGTGAGTCACCGCGCCACTTCGCTTCGCTGTCTGACCAGATCCCGCAGGTGGTCGATCACCTGCGCCTCGGTCATGTCACTGGTGTCGACCACCACCGCGTCGGGAGCCGCCCGCAACGGCGACACCCGCCGGGTGGAATCCAGATGGTCGCGCCGGCGGACCTCGGCGAGCACCGCCTCGTAGTCGTCGGCCAGCCCCGCCGCCACGTTCTGGTCGTTGCGCCGCCGGGCCCGGGTCTCGGCCGAGGCGGTCAGGAAGATCTTCACCGGCGCGTCGGGCAGCACCACGGTGCCGATGTCGCGGCCCTCGACGACGATACTGCCGGGGCCGGAAGCCATTTCGCGCTGCAAGCCGACCAGGCGGGTGCGCACGGCGGGAATCGACGACACCGCGGACACCGCCGCGGTGACCTTGTCGCCCCGGATCTCGGTGGAAACGTCTTCTCCGCCAAGGAAATAACGGTCACCGTCGGGGTGATAGTCCACCGACATCCGCACCGCCTGCGCGGCGCGCCCGACGGCGTCGGCGTCGGCCGGGTCGATGCCGGCGCGCAACACCGCCAGCGTCACCATCCGGTACATTCCGCCGGTGTCCAGATAGCGCGCACCCAGCGCGCGCGCCAATCCCTTTGAGACGGAGGACTTTCCGGTCCCCGCGGGGCCGTCGATGGCCACCACGACGTCGGCGCTCACAGCCCGACCGCCTGGTAGAGCCGGCCCACCTCGTCGCGTCCCAGCGCCCGAATGCTGCCCGGCCGCTGCTTGCCCAGGGAAATCGGCCCGATGTCGGTGCGCACCAACGACTCGACCGGGAAGCCCGCGGCCGCCAGCAGCCGGCGCACAATGCGATTCCGCCCCTCGTGCAACGTCACCCGCACCAGCGTCTTGCCCGGGATGGCGTCCACCACCGCGAACTCGTCGACCCGCGCCATCCCGTCGTCCAGCTCGATGCCCGCGCGCAGCGTCTTGCCCAGCCCGCGCGGTATCGATCCGGTGACCGTCGCCAGATACGTCTTGGGCACCTCGTGGGAGGGATGCATCAACCGGTGCGCGAGTTCGCCGTCGTTGGTCAGCAGGATCAGCCCTTCGGTCTCGGCGTCCAACCGCCCGACGTGAAACAGGTTCTTGTTGCCGCGAACTCGGCGTTCGATCAGGTCGCCGATGCACGGCCGGCCGCGGTCGTCCGACATCGTCGAGTGCACCCCGCGCGGCTTGTTCAGCGCCAGATAGACCTGCGACTCGTCGAGGACCACCCGGGCCCCGTCGACTCGGATCACCGCGGCATCCGGGTCGACGCGGGTGCCCAGCTCGGTCACCACCTGCCCGTCCACCTCGACGCGGCCGTCGACGATCAACTTCTCGGCGGCCCGCCGCGACGCGATTCCGGCCTGCGACAACACCTTTTGCAGCCGGATGCCCTGAGCTTCGACCATCAATCCTGGTCCACGTCGAACGACAGCGCCGCATCGGAGGCCTGACCGCCGGAGAGTTTGACGAAACGTGGCTCGCTGTCCAGGGATTCGCTCAAGTCCTCGATCGTGTCGACGTCGGGAAGCAGCGGCGCGATGTCGGGCAGGTCGGCCAACGACGTCAGCCCCAGCCGCTCCAGGAACAGGTCGGTGGTGGCGAACGTGGTCGCGCCGGTGTCCTCGTCGACCCCGGCCTCGGTGATCAGGCCGCGGGCCAACAGCGTGCGCATCACGGCGTCCACGTTCACCCCGCGCACCGCGCTCACCCGCGCCCGGGTCACCGGCTGGCGGTAGGCGACGACGGCCAGCGTCTCCAGCGCGGCCCGGGTCAGCTTGGACCGCGCCCCGTCCAGCAGCAGCTTCTCCACATAGGGCGCGAACCGGGCCCGGGTGTACATCCGCCAGCCCTCGCTGGTTTTGCGCAAGTCGATGCCGCTGTCGCGGGCGGTGAGCTCGTCGGCCATCTCCTGCAGCTTGGTGGCGATCCGGTACACCGGCTGCTGGGTCGCGGCGGCCAGCGCCTCCGCGGTGACCGGGGTGTCCACCACCAGCAGCAGCGCCTCCAGCACCGACCCGAGTTCCCCGGACTCCATGGGGGCGGCCTCGGCGATCTCCGGGATGCCCGCCTCGAGCTCGGAGTCGAGATCGACGTCCGGCGCGTTCTCGCTCACAATTCGTCCCGCACTTCTACCAAGGTTTCACCGACCGGACGTTCCCCGGTCCACGAGATTTGGAGCACGCCAAGCGGCTCTGACTGCTCGAATGCTACCGCCCGGGACCGATACAGTTCGAGCAGCGCCAGGAACCGGCCCACCACCTCCATCGATCCCTCGCAGTCGGCGACCAGCTCGGAGAACGTCGCCCACTGCCCGCTGCCCCGCGCTTCCAGGATGGCCAGCAACTTGCGCGCCTGCTCGGGAACCGAGACCTTCACCTCGTGCAGGTGCCCCACCGACACCGTCGGAACGGGCCGCGGGCTGAACGCGACCGCCGCGATCTGGGCGAACCGTTCGGCGTCGACGCCCAGCATCACCTCGGGCAGCAGTTGGGTGAACCGGTCCTCCAGCGACACCGCGCGCGGATAGCTGCGCAGGGCGCTGGCCTCCAGCTCGGCGAACATCTCGGCGACGTGCTTGAACGCCCGGTACTGCAGCAGCCGGGCGAACAGCAGGTCGCGCACCTCCAGCAGGGCGAGGTCTTCGTCGTCGTCCACCTGTCCGGCCGGCAGCAGCCGGGCGGCCTTCAGGTCGAGCAGGGTGGCGGCGACGACCAGGAACGCGGTGGTCTCCTCCAGCTCCAGCTTGGGGCCGATCTCGCGGGTGTAGGCGATGAAGTCGTCGGTGACCTGGTGCAGCGCCACCTCGGTCACGTCCAGGCGGTGCGCGAAGATCAGCTGCAGCAGCAGATCGAACGGCCCCTCGAAATTGGTCAGGCGGACCTGAAAACCGGTCTGGGGTTGCGCCTCACCGTTTGCGGTCGCGTTCACGCGCCGAATCGGTCGATGAACTCGCGGGCCAGCGCGCGGTAGGCGATGGCCCCGGTGGAGCGCGGGGCCCAGGTGGTGATGGGCTCGCCGGCCACGCTGGTCTCCGGGAACCGGACGGTGCGGGTGATGACGGTGTCGAAGACCAGGTCGCCGAAGCGTTCGACGACGCGGGCCATCACCTCGCGCGCGTTGACGGTCCGCGGGTCGTACCGGGTGAGCAGGATCCCGCTGATTTCCAGCTTCGGGTTGAGCCGGTCGCGCACCTTGTCCACGGTGTCGGTGAGCAACGCCAGGCCGCGCAGCGAGAAGTACTCGCACTCGGTGGGGATCACCACACCGTCGGAGCAGGCCAGCCCGTTCACGGTGAGCAGGCCCAGCGACGGCTGGCAGTCGATCAGCACGTAGTCGTAACGGTCCAGCACCGGGTGCAGCGCCCGGCCCAGCGTCTGCTCGCGGCCGACCTCGTTGACCAGCTGGATCTCGGCCGCCGACAGGTCGATGTTGCTGGGCACCAGGTCCATGTGCTTGACCCGGGTCTGCAGCAGCACGTCGTCGATCGACACGCGCGGCTCGACCAGCACGTTGTGGATGGTCTTCTCCAGCTCGTAGTGCGGCACACCCAGGCCCGCTGACAGCGCGCCCTGCGGGTCCATGTCCACCAGCAGCACCCGGCGACCGTACTCGGCGAGCGCCGCACCCAGGTTGATGGTGGACGTGGTCTTCCCGACGCCGCCCTTCTGGTTGCACATGGCGACGACTTTGGCCGGGCCGTGCGAGGTGCGCGGCTGTGGCTCCGGGATCGCCCGCGGCGGCCGCCCGGTCAGGCCGAGCTCGACGCCGTTGTCCGGCCGCTCGGTCATGGCGGGGGTGTTCGGGAGGTGAACATCGTCGGAAAGTCTAACGGGTTCGTCGCGCGAAACCCGGCGACCCGCAGGCAATCAACCAGCCAATATGGGCGGAAATCGGTGGTAGGACGCACATTCCGACAGCCTATTCACTTCCGTCACACCAGCACCAGTTGGCGGGTGGGGACACCGGGCGAAAAAACCGCCGTCGCGGGCACCGGCACGGTCGCCGACGCGCCTATGGTGGCGGCTATGGACCTCAAGCGACGGATACCCCTGCTGCGGTGGTCGGTCTGGCGCATGGCGGCCGGGGTGCAGAACATCACCACCACCGGCCAGATCGGTGACGGACGGGAAGCGGCCGCCGTCGAGTACGTGCTGCGCAACGCGCGGGCCGGCGACATCGACGACGTGCTGGCCACCATCGACAGGTTCGCCTACCAGAAATCGATGCTGATCAATGTCGGCGACGAGAAGGGGCTGATCCTCGACGCCGCGGTGCGCCGCGCCGACCCGGACGTGGCGCTGGAGCTGGGCACCTACTGCGGCTACGGCGCGTTGCGGATCGCCCGGGCCGCCCCGGGCGCCCGGGTGTTCTCGGTCGAACTGGCCGAGGCCAACGCCGCCAACGCCCGCCGGATCTGGGCGCACGCCGGCGTCGCCGACCGGGTGACCTGCGTGGTGGGCACCATCGGCGACGGCGGGCGCACCCTGGACGTCCTGGCCAACGAGCACGGATTCGCTGCCGGCACACTGGATTTCGTGTTTCTCGATCACGACAAGGACGCCTACCTGGCCGACCTGAAGAGCATCATGGACCGGGGCTGGCTACATCCGGGCTCGATCGTGGTCGCCGACAACATCCGCTGGCCGGGCTCGCCGAAGTACCGCGAGTACATGCATGTCCAGCAGGGCAAGCGGTTCGACACCGTCGAGCACAAGACGCATGCCGAGTACCAGACCATGCTCTCCGACCTGATGCTGGAGTCCGAATACCTGGGCTGAGACGCGGCGCGCGGCGGCGAGATGGTCAGCGCGCCCGCGGGTGCGCCTCGGCCCACACCTCGCGCAGCGCGTGCACGGTGACCATGGTGTAGATCTGCGTCGTCGTGACCGAGGCGTGGCCGAGCAACTCCTGCACCACCCGCACGTCGGCGCCGCCCTCGAGCAGGTGGGTGGCGAACGAATGCCGCAGCATGTGCGGCGACACCCCCGAGGTGATCCCGGCGCGCTCGGCCGCGTCCTGCAGCACCTGCCAGGCGCTTTGCCGCGACAACCGGCCGCCGCGCACGTTGAGGAAGATGGCCGGCGTGCCGCGCCCGCGGCGCGCCAGCTCCGAGCGGCCGCGCACCAGATAGGCATCCAGCGCGGCCACGGCGGGACGCCCGATGGGCACCAACCGCTGCTTGCCGCCCTTGCCGCGCAGCAGCACCGACCGGGCCTGGGTGTCGACGTCGTCGACGTCGAGGCCGACGGCCTCGGAGATGCGCGCGCCGGTGGAGTAGAGCAGTTCCAGCAACGCCCGGTTCCGCAGGGTCAGCGGGCCGTCGGCGGGGCTCTCGCCGCCCGCCGCCTCCAGCAGCGCCAGCACCTGGTCGATGGTCAGGCTCTTGGGCAGCCGGCGGCCCGGCGTCGGCGGGCGCACGGCGCGGGCGACGTCGAGTTCGGCCAACCCCTCGGCCGCCAGGAACCGGTGCAAGCCGCGCACCGCGATCAGCGCGCGGGCCGCCGACACCGCCGACAGCGCGGCGGCGCCGGTGTCGGGATCGCCGCGGCGCAGCGCCACCAGGAAATCGCTCACGTCGTCCTCGCCCACCTTGGCCAGGTCCGAAATCCCGCGGTCCGACAGGTGTTTGGTGTAGCGGCGCAGGTCGCGCCGATACGAGCTGAGCGTGTTCGCCGCGACGCCCCGCTCGATCGTGAGGTGGTCGAGGTAGCCCTGCAGTTGGGTCTCCAACGCCACCGTCGTCATCGCCCGGCCTTCCGCGCGGGAAACGCCGTGGGCCGGTCCTGCCACGGGCTGTCCACCGGACGCGGTCGCTCAAATCCCGTCGTGACGGCGTGGGCGGCCAAAATCCCTGCCACGGCAATGGCATTGACGATTTCACCGCTGAGCACCTTGCGGGCGGCGTCGGCCAGCGGATACCACTCCAGAATCATGTCGGCTTCTTCGTCGTGCGCCTCGGGTCGGTCGACCCGGGTCAGGCCGGTGGCCAGATACACCCGCACCGACTCGTCGCTGAAGCCCGGCGTGGAGTTCAGATCGACGAGCACCGCCCAGGTCTCGGCCTTCAGCCCCGCCTCTTCCATCAGCTCGCGCGCCGCGGTCAGATGCGCGGCCTCGCCGTGGACGTCGAGCAGCCCGGCGGGCAGCTCCCACAGCCGCCGGCCGAACGCGTGCCGGTATTGGTAGACCATCGGGATGTTGCCGTCGTCGTCCATCGCGACCACGGCGACCGCGCCGAAATGTTCGACGATCTCCCGGGTGACGACCTTGCCGCCCGGCATCCGGACCTGGTCGCGGCGTAGCGCGAAAATCTTTCCGGTGTACAGCGTTTCGGATGACGCCGTCTCGAAGACGTGTTCAGCCACGGGCCGCGGGCTCAGGTATGGGCCGCGCAGCGCTGTCCCGGTGTTGGATGCCGTTGGAGGACTGCTCGGGGATTTCCACCGGAAGCAGTTCTCCCGCTTTGTAATCCATGGCCGCCCCGACGAATGCGACGAACAACGGGTGCGGACGGGTGGGCCGGCTCTTCAGCTCCGGGTGGGCCTGGGTGCCCACGATGAACGGGTGCACGTCGGGCGGGTATTCGACGAACTCCACCAGATGGCCGTCGGGCGATGTTCCGGAGAACCTCAGGCCGCTTTCGGCGATCTTGTCGCGGTAGGCGTTGTTGACCTCGTAGCGGTGCCGGTGCCGCTCCGACACCTGCGTCGTCCCGTAGGCCCGGGCCACGATCGAATCCTCTTCCAGCACAGCGGGATAGGCGCCCAGTCGCATGGTGCCGCCCAGGTCGGCCGCGCCCGCGACGATGTCCACCTGGTCGGCCATCGTGGAGATGACGGGATCCGGTGTGTCCGGGTCGAATTCGGCCGAGTTGGCGCCGGCCAGGCCGGCCGCGCGGGCGGCCTCGATCACAATGCATTGCAGGCCCAGGCACAGCCCCAGCACCGGCAGCCCGCGGGTGCGGGCGTAGTGGATGGCCCCGATCTTGCCCTCGATGCCGCGGATGCCGAACCCGCCGGGGATCAGCACGCCGTGCACCTCCCCCAGCGCCGCCGCGGCACCGGACGCGCTCTCGCAGTCGTCGGAGGCCACCCACACCATCTCGACCTTGGCGTGGTGGAAGAACCCGCCGGCACGCAATGCCTCGGTGACCGACAGGTAGGCGTCGGAAAGCTCAACGTACTTGCCCACCAAGGCGATTCGCACCGTCTCGTGCGGCTCGTGCACCCGGCGCAGCAGGTCGTCCCATTCGGTCCAGTCGACATCGCGGAACGGCAGGTTGAGCCGGCGCACCACGTAGGCGTCGAGCTCCTCCCGGTGCAGCACCTTGGGAATGTCGTAGATGGACGGCGCGTCCGGGGTGGAGATGACGCCGTCGATGTCCACGTCGCACATCAGCGCGATCTTGTTCTTCAGCGCCTCGGGCACGTCGCGGTCGCAGCGCAGGATCAGCGCGTCGGGGGTGATACCGATGCTGCGCAGCGCGGCCACCGAGTGCTGGGTGGGTTTGGTCTTGAGCTCACCGGACGGCGCCAGGTAGGGCACCAGCGACACGTGCAGGAAGAAGACGTTCTCCCGGCCCAGGTCGTGGCGCACCTGCCGGGCCGCCTCGAGGAAGGGCTGCGACTCGATGTCGCCGACGGTGCCGCCGATTTCGGTGATGACGACGTCGGGGCGGTTGCCCTGCGCGTCCGGCTGGGCCATCGCCAGGATGCGGCCCTTGATCTCGTCGGTGATGTGCGGGATCACCTGGACGGTGTCGCCCAGGTATTCACCGCGCCGTTCCTTGGCGATGACGGTCGAATACACCTGTCCCGTAGTGACATTCGCCGAACCGGACAGATCGCGATCCAGGAACCGCTCGTAATGGCCGACGTCGAGGTCGGTTTCGGCGCCGTCCTCGGTGACGAAGACCTCGCCGTGCTGGAACGGGTTCATGGTGCCGGGGTCGACGTTGAGGTACGGATCGAGCTTTTGCATCGTCACGTACAACCCGCGCGCCGTCAGTAGCTGACCGAGGCTGCTGGCGGTCAATCCCTTGCCCAACGAGGATGCGACGCCCCCGCTGACGAAGAGGTGCTTGGTGGCGGTTTGCGGGTGCTTTCGCACAGGCGACCTCCGTGAAGACGGGCAGGGCGTCAAAATTGTTCTAGCGAATCACTAGCTGGGCCTGCCGACCCACGGAAACCCACCCTAACATCCACGGCGCCGCGCCGCGGGGAACACGCCCGCTACTGAGCGACCGTGATCGACGTGGCGCCGTGACCGGTGCCGTACTGCCCGGGGTGGCCGCCGTTCATCAGGTCGTGCAAGCCGAGGACGGCGGTGATGCGGCCCGGCGCGGCGTCGACATTGTCGACGGTGCTGACCGCGGAGTTCATCCCGGCGTCGGCGCGGGTCACGGCGACGGCGGCGCTTCCGGTCGCCGATCCGTCGCGCCCGGCCAGCAACGTGGCCGAGCCGTGCGGGGCCAGCGCGGCCGAGAACCGGGCCACGCTGACGCCCTGGTTGCCGGCGTCCTGGGGTAGCGCGCCGCCGGTGACGACCAGCGCGGCGTTGGCCGCGCCCAGGTGGTCGCCGCCCTGGTAGGTGATGAAGCCGGTGTCGCGCAGCGCGGCCAGCACGGTGTTGCGCTGGGTCTCGGAGACTTCCGGCGGCGGCGGGCCGGCCGGGGTGGCGTTGGTCAACAAGGCGATTCCCATCAGGTCGCCCGCCTGCGAGCCCTGGTCGACGAGCTTGGTGCTCAGCTGCTGGCCGGCGGGCAGCACCGACGAGTTGACCACCGTCTGCAGCTTCTCCGCGGAATTGGCCTCGACGAATTCCTGGGTCAGCGCCACCGTCGTGGTCACCGTCCCGCCGGCCTGGCCGATGAACTTCGACACCGCGGCCACGTCGTCGTCCTTGGCGTCCGGGGTGCGAAACACCACCACCGACTTGCCGCCCAGCGCGTCGTGCAGCATCCGACCGGCCAGTTGGGTGTCGAAATTGTTTGCCGCGCTGAGCTTTTCGTTCAGCACATTCTTCTGGTCGTTGAGCCCGTTGATCTGGGTGTGCAGGTCGCGCTTCTCGTCACGCAGGCTGGACAGCAAGGTGTCGGACAGGAAGCCGGAGCCCAGCACCACTCCCACGGCCAGCGCCAGGAAGACGGCGGCCAGCGACAGGGCGTGTTGGCGTAGCGAGATCATCTAGGTGACCCACTTCTGCACCATCAGCGAAAAGTGGTTCCAGTAGTCGGTGATCCAGTGCAGCACCACACCGTCGGTGCGCGACACCCACAGCGCGACGATGACGGCGATCAGCATGGTCAGCGCCAGCAGCGCGATGGCGCCCGCCGAGATGTGATTGCGGTACAGCGTGGCCACGGCCTTGGCGTCCACCACCTTCTCCCCCACCCGCAGCCGGGTCAGGAAGGTGGACGGGTTGCTGTGCGCACGGGTGCGGTCGAAGAACGTCTCGATGTTGGCGGTGTGGCCCGCCGTCACCAGCAGCGCGGCGCCGTGGTGATCGGCCAGCAGCAGGGCCAGGTCGATGGCCGAGCCCGCGGCCGGGAACGTCATCGCCCCCACGCCCAGGTCCTGGATGCGTTCCAGCCCGGGGGCGTGCCCGTCGGCGTCGGCGGGCAGCACCACCTGGGCGCCGCACTTGAGCGCGTCGGCGCTGATCTGGTCGGGATCGCCAACGATGATCTGCGGCCGATACCCCGCCTTGCGCAACACATCCGCGCCGGTGCCGACCCCGATCAGCGCCGGCTGGTACTCCTTGATGAACGGCTTGAGCGACTTGAGGTCCTCTTCGGCGCTGGGCTCGTCGGCGACGATCACCACGTGCCGGCGGCGCAGGTCGACGTCGATGTCGGGGATGCCGATGCCGTCGATCAGCAGCGGGCTCTCGCTCTTGATGAACTCGATGGTGTTGCCGGCGAACGCCTCGAGGTGGGCGGCCAGCCCGCTCTTGGCCTCGCGCATCAAGTCGGCGATGTCGTGCTCGGTGCGTTCGGTGCCGCGCACCAGCCGGCGGTCGCCGGCGTACACCCCGCCGTCGTACAGGCGGATCTTGGCGCCGTCTTTGACCTTCTTGAAGATGTCCGGCCCGGCCTCGTCGATCAGCGTCACTCCGTTGTTGACCAGCACCTCCGGCCCCAGGTTGGGGTAGCGGCCCGAGACCGACGGGGAGGCGTTGACCACGGCGGCGATGTCGGCTTCCACCAGGGCGTCGGCGGTGATGCGGTCCAGGTCCAGGACGTCGAGCACGACGATGTCGCCGGGGCAGACCCGGCGCAGCAGTCGGTCGATGTTCCGGTCGACGCGGGCGGTGCCGACGATTCCGGGCCGGTCGGTGTTTCGGGAAAGCAGGCCTGACATCTTCATGGGGGCGATTCTGTCGGTGAAGCGTCGGCGAGGTCGGGAGGCGCGCCGTAACATCAGCCTCATAAGTTATCTAGAGTCCCATTAGTCACAGGTAGGTGCCGAACCGGTCACGAACGTCGACTCGATGCGGGACATGGGGCCCGATGACGTCAACAAGTCGACGCTCGCCGGGGAGGCGCACCGTTTAGATCTCGTCCTTCTGGGCGGCGTCGAGCAGCTCGCGGGCGTGCGCGCGGCCGCTGTCGGACTCACCGAGCCCGGCCAGCATCCGCGCCAGCTCGGCCACCCGCTCGTCGCCGGTGACCCGGCGCACCACGCTGGTCCCGCGCGGCCCGGCGCCGTGCACCACCAGGTGCACGTCGGCGTAGGCCGCGACCTGCGGCAGATGCGTGACGACGATGACCTGGTGAGTGCGGGCCAGCCGGGCCAGCCGCCGCCCGATCTGGACCGCCGCCCGACCGCCCACGCCGGCGTCCACCTCGTCGAACACCATGGTGGTGCCGACGGTCTCCTTGCGGGAGGCGGCCAGCACCACTTCGAGCGCCAGCATCACCCGGGACAGCTCGCCGCCGGAGGCGCTCTTGGCCAGCGGCAGCCGATCCATCCCGCGGTGTGCGGCGAAGCCGAACTCGACCTGGTCGATGCCGTCGGCGCCGGCCCGCACCCGCTCGCCCGACGGCAGCGTCAGCACCGCCGCATCGTCGGAGCCGGAGCCGGCGGGCACGACGTCGGTGCTCACGTCGATGCTGAACTGCGCGTCGGCCATCGCCAGCCCGGACAGCTCGGCGGTGACCTCCTTGGCCAGCCGCTTGGCGGCCTTGCGCCGGATGGTGCTGAGATCGGCTGCGGCCCCGGCCAATTCGCGGCCGAGCTCCTCGACGCGGGCGGCCAGCGCGCTCAGACCCTCCTCGGAGACGTCGAGTTGGGCGAGTCGCTCCCGCGACTCCCGCGCCCAGGCCAGCACGCCGTCGATGTCGGCGGCGTACTTGCGGGTGAGGCCGCGCAGCTCGGACTGCCGGGCCAGCTTGGCTTCCAGCGCGCTGGCGTCGACCGGTAGTTCCTCCAGGAAACCGGCCAGCTCGCCGGCGGCGTCGACCACCACGGTCAACACCTCGCCGATCTGGCCGGCCAGCGCCAGCAGCTTGGGATCGTCGGTGGATTCCAGTGCGGCCCTTGCCTTTCCGAGCGTGTCGACGGCGGACAGACCGGAGCCGTCGGCGTCGTCGGCGGACAGCGCCGCGCGGGCCGCGGCGGCGGCCTCGCGCAGGGTGTCCAGTTCCGAGAGCCGCATGATCTCGGCGACCAGGGCGTCGTCCTCGCCGGGTTGCGGGTCGACGGCGTCGATCTCGCCCAGCGCGAAGGTCAGCCGGTCGGCCTCCAGCGCGAGTTCGCGCATCCGGTTGCGGCGGTCGGCGAGGTCGCGTCGCGCCGACAGCCAGGCGTCGCGCAGTTTGGTGTAGCGCTCCAACGCGGGGCCGGCCTTGGCGAACCGGTCCAGCGCGCCGCACTGCTCCTCGGGCCGCATCAGTCGCAGCTGGTCGTTCTGCCCGTGCAGGGTCAGCAGTTCGGCGGTGAAGTCGCCCAGCGATTTGGCGGGCACGCTGCGCCCGCCCAGGTACGCGCGCGACGGCCCGTCGCGGTTGACCGAGCGCAGCGCGATCACGCTGCCGTCCTCGTCGCGTTCCGCCCCGGAGGCGTCCAGCATCTCGTCCAGCCTGACCACCAGGGCTTCGTCGAGATCCGTTGTGGTGAAACGGCCTTCGACGATCGCCCGGTCGGCGCCGGAGCGCACCCGGGTGGCGTCGGCGCGGGCCCCGCCGAGCAGGTGCAGGCCGGTGACCACCATGGTCTTGCCGGTGCCGGTCTCGCCGGTCAACACGGTCAGGCCGCGGTCGAACTCCCCGACCGCGGCGCTGATCGCCCCCAGTGACTCGATGCGGATTTCGGTCAGCATGGCAGTCGCAATCCCGTTCGCGCCGTCAGTTGCCGCGCCACCCGGTCACCGGAAGCCGGAACTTGCGCACCAGCCGGTCGGTGAACGGGGCGCTGTCCAGCCGGGCCCACTTCACCGCGGTGTCACACCGTTTGACCTCGATCCGGCTGCCGGCCGGTATCAGCATCTCGCGGCGACCGTCGCAGAACACCAGGGCGTCGTGGCCGTCGGCCTCGATCTCGATCGCGATGGTGGCGGCCGGGCTGGTGACCATGGGGCGACCGAACAGCGCGTGAGCGTTGTTGGGCACCACCAGGATTGCCTCCAGGTCGGGCCAGAGCACCGGGCCGCCCGCGGAGAACGCGTACGCGGTGGATCCGGTGGGCGTCGACACCAGCACGCCGTCGCAGCCGAAGGCCGACACCGGCCGGCCGTCGATCTCGACCACCACCCCGAGCACCCCGAGCCGCGGGCCTTTTTCCAGGCTGACTTCGTTGAGCGCCCAGCCGTGGTCGGACACCGTGCCGTGGTGGCGCACCACGACGTCGAGCGTCATCCGGTTCTCCACCCGATAGTCGCGCGCCACAACGTGTTCCAGCACCTTGTCGATGGCCTCGGCTTCGGCCTCGGCCAGAAAACCGATCCGACCGAGGTTGACGCCGAGCACCGGGATGTCGGCGTTGCGCGCCAATTCCGCGGCCCGCAGAAGCGTGCCGTCGCCGCCGAGGACCAGCACCAGCTCGCAGCCGCGGGCGGCCAGCGGGTCGGCGTCGACCACCTCGATCTCGACACCCATGGCCCGCATGTCGTCGGGCGCCAGGTGCAGCGGCCCCCGGTCGACCGCCTCGGCGGACAGCACCCGCAGCGCAATCCCGTTGTCGCCCAGCACCTTCTGTACTCGGCGTGCCGTCTCGGTTGCTTCTTCGCGGCCGGTGTGGACCACCATCAGGACGGTGCGCTCGGCCGGGGTCACTGCGGTCCGCTTTCCACCGCGCGCCGCACCGCGCGGCACAGCGCGTCGCCGGCGAGCGGGCGGTCGGTGCGGGCGCGCAGCCGCAGGAAGTATTCGACGTTTCCCGACGGTCCGGGCAGCGGGCTGGCGGTGACGTCGACGGGGTGCCAGCCCAGCTCGTCGGCGCGCCGGGCGACCGACAGCACGGCCTGCGCGCGCAATTCGGGGTCGTTCACCACACCCCCGGGCCCGACCTGGCCCTTGCCCACCTCAAACTGCGGCTTCACCATGGGAACGATATCCGCGTGCGGCGCGGCGCAGCCAGCCAGCGCCGGCAACACCGTGCACAGCGAGATGAACGACAGGTCCGCCACCACCAGGTCGGCCGGCCCGCCGATCGCCTCCGGTGTCAGGTCGCGCACGTTGGTCCGTTCCACCACGACCACCCGCGCATCGCTGCGCAGCGACCAGGCCAGCTGGCCGTAGCCCACGTCCACCGCGACCACCTCGGCCGCCCCGCGGTCCAGCAGCACCTCGGTGAACCCACCCGTCGACGCGCCGGCGTCCAGGCAGCGACGGCCCGCCACCGCGATCTCGAAGGCGTCCAGGGCGCCCAGCAGTTTGTGCGCCCCGCGGGACACCCAGCCGCGTTCGCCGTCCGCGGCGACGGTCAGGGCGGCGGTGACGGCGACGGCGGTGCCCGGTTTGCGGGCCGGCATCCCGTCGATGCTCACCCTGCCGGCGCCGATCAGCTCCGCGGCCTGCTGGCGCGACCGGGCCAGGCCGCGCCGGACCAGCTCGGCGTCAACGCGGGCGCGTCGAGACATCCGCGCACTCAGCCCTTCTCCGCCGACTCCAGCGCGGCCAGCAGCACGTCGTGCGCCTCGGAGAGCCGGCGTGCGATCTCTTCGAGTTCGTCGAGCGAGGGGGCCTTGTCGGGGTCTTCGGTGTCCCCGGGCTGGGGCAGCCGGGCCAGCAAGGCGTCGATTTCAGCGCGAATCTGATCGGGATCGATACTCATCGCGTTACCACGCTAGTCACCCGCTAGTCGGTGCGCACCAAAGACCAGCGCGCCAACGCGGCGCGGGCCCGGTCGTCGCCGGCCCGGATGGGCAGCGTGCCGGCGTCCGGCGAGCCCCAGACCGCGCTGGCGACCGCCCGGACCACCGACAGCCCGTCGCCCGACCCGTCGTCGCGTCCGTCGCCGCTGACCGTGATGGCCGTGTCGCCGACGTCGACCCGCCAGCCCGGCTGCGGCGCCACCGCCAGCGCCGCGGCGTCCTGGTGCAGGGCGCGCAGGTCGTGGCCGATGTAGGTGGGGCGCCGGGCGGGCTTGGCGTACACCGCGTCTCGCGCCGAGTTGACCCCGGTGAGCACCAGCAGGCTGGGCAGCCCGGCGGCGTTGGCGCCCTCGATGTCGGTGTCGAGGCGGTCGCCGATCACCAGCGGCGCGCGGAAGTCGCCGCGGGCCGCCGCGTCGCGCAGCAGCGCCGGCGCCGGTTTGCCCGCGACCTGCGGGGTGGCGCCGGTGGCCGCGGCCACCGCGGCCACCAGGGATCCGTTGCCGGGCAGCAGTCCCCGCTCGGTGGGCAGGGTGAGGTCGATGTTGGCGGCCACCCACACCGCGCCGGCCCGGATGGCCAGCGCCGCCTCGGCGAGGTCCGGCCAGCCGATGGTCATGGACAGGCCCTGCACGACGGCGACGGGGCCGTCGTCGTAGCGGCGCACCGGGCGCAGCCCGACGGCCGCGATCTCGCCGGCCAGTGCCTCAGTGCCCACGATCAGCACCGGCGCGCCGGCCGGCAGCTGGCCGGCCAGCAGGTGGGCGGCGCTCTGGGCGCTGGTGGCCACGTCGTCGGCGGTGGCGGTGAAGCCGAGCTCGGTCAGGTGCGCGGCGACCTCGCCGGCACTGCGGGATGCGTTGTTGGTGACGAACAACGCGCGGCCGGGCAGCCTCGCCAACGCCTGCACCGCGCCCTCGGTGGGCGAACGCCCGCGAAACGCCGTCCCGTCCAGGTCGATCAGCAGGCAATCATGTTGCTGCGCAAGGGTTTTCACGCCGGACACGTCAGGCGAGTTCACTGACCCGGTCTTCGGCGTCGGTGACGCCGTCGAGGTCGGCGGCCGCGGCGTGCAGGAACCATTGCAGCGCCTCGTCGTTGCGGCCGAGCGCCAGCAGCGTGTCGGCGTAGGCGTAGAACAGCCGCGCCGCCGTGGAGCCGGTGCGGGTCGAATCCAGTTGCGGCGTGGACAAAATGGTCAGCGCCTGCTCCAGCTGGCCGAGGTCGGCGCGGGCCCCGGCGGCGACGATGCGCAACTCGTCGGCGTCGTCGCCGGACAGCTCGGCGGCCTCCGGCCCGCGGGCCAGCTCGATCGCGCGCTCCGGACGGCCGAGTCCGCGTTCGCAATCGGCGATCAGGGCCAGCAGCGCGGACTTGCTGCCCATCCGGCGGGCGGCGCGCAACTCCGCCAGCGCCTGGGCCCAATCGCCGCAGTGGTAGGCGGCGATGCCGACCGCCTCGCGGATAGCGGCGATCCGCGACGACCGGGCCCGCGCGGCCCGGGCGTGGCGCAACGCCGCCTCGGGGTCCTCGTCCAGCAGCTCGCCCGCGGCCACCAGGTGCCGCGCCACCGCGTCGGCGGTGGCGCGGTCCAGGGTGCTCAGCTCGCGGCGGATGTCGGGGGCCAGCTGCTTGGCCTCCACCCCCGGCGGTATCGGCGGCCCGCCGCCCGCCGCGCGGTCGGGCGGGGCACCCCGGCGCGCCGGGGTCTGCGGCTGGGCGGGGCGGGCACGACCCGGGCCGGACCACGACGCCGGCCGGGTCCGCCGTTCGCCGCGCTGCGGGTGCCTGTCGTCGACCACGCTGCCGAGAATACGGGCCGCCCCGCGCTCAGGATGCCAGCCGGTTACCGAGCAGCGGCGCGATCACCGCCGGGCAGTAGGTCGCGATCGCCACGATGGTGAACCTGCCCGCGGTCTCGTACGACATTCCGGCGCGCTGCGCCATGTCGGCGGCGACCGCGTCGAACGAGCCGCCGGGCTCAAAAAGCCTCGGGCACACCGACTGTCCCATCGCCATGGTGCTGGTCGGTTGGGTGTAGGCGATCCCGGCGTTGGTCAGCGCCGACAGGAACGCGTTGCCCAGCATGTCGGCGCGGATCGGCGCCGACAGCGTCCCGGCCAGCGCCGCCAGCCCGGCGAGCACCCCCACGATCAGTCCGGTCAACCGCACCCGCCTCGCGAAAATCACCGTGACCACAGTGCTCGGCCACGGTCACGTCGACGACACGGTGAGGTAAAGATTGTGCACACGTACGGCGTTTTGCGCGGCCGTCGGGCCGGCGGGCGGTCTACAGCTTTTCCACCCCGGCGATGGTGCGCTTGCCGCGGCGCAGCACCAGCCATTTGCCGTGCAGGAAGTCGGACGGTTGCGGCGCCCAGTCCTCGCGGTCGATGCGCACGTTGTTGACCGAGACGCCGCCCTCGCCGAGGGTGCGCCGGGCGGCCTTGCGGCTCTCGGACAGGCCGCTGGCCACCAACAGGTCGACGATCCCGTCGGGCGCACCGGGTTTGAGCTCGGCGACCGACGTCTCGCGCAGCGCCGCCGCCAGCGTGGCCGCGTCGAGGCGCTCCAGCTCTCCCTGACCGAACAGCGCCCGGCTGGCGTGCTCGACCGCCTCGGTGGCAGCCTCGCCGTGCACCAGCACGGTCAGCTCGCGGGCCAGCCGCCGCTGCGCGGCGCGCTGCTGGGGGCGCTCGGCGGTGGCCCGCTCCAGCTCGCCCAGCTCGTCGGCGCTCAGGAAGGTGAACCAGCGCAGGTAGCGGATCACGTCGGCGTCTGCGGTGTTGAAGAAGTACTGGTACCACGCGTACGGGGTGGTCAGCGCGGGGTCCAGCCACAGGCTGCCGCCGCCGGTGGACTTGCCGAACTTGGTGCCGTCGGCGGCGGTCACCAGCGGCACCGTCAGCGCGTGCACCGTCGCGCCCAGCTTCTGACGGACCAGCCGCACCCCGGCGATGATGTTGCCCCACTGGTCGGACCCGCCGATCTGCAGCACGCACCCGTAGCGCCGGTGCAACTCGACGTAGTCGTTGGCCTGCAACAGCATGTAGCTGAACTCGGTGTAGGAGATGCCGTCGCCCTCCAGCCGGCGCCGGACGGTGTCGCGGTCCAGCATGACGTTGACCGAGAAGTGCTTGCCGAGGTCGCGCAGGAACTCGATCGCCGACAGTTGGCGGGTCCAGTCCAGGTTGTTGACGACGACGGCGCCGGTGGCGGATTCGTCGAAGTCGACGAAGCGCTCCAGCTGGCCGCGGATCCGCTCGGTCCACTCGGCGACGGTGTCGGCCTCGTTGAGGGTGCGCTCGCCGACGTCGCGCGGGTCGCCGATCATGCCGGTGGCGCCGCCGGCCAGCACGATCGGGCGGTGGCCGGCGCGCTGGAACCGGCGCAGCGCCAGCAGCGGCACCAGGTGTCCGGCGTGCAAGCTCGGCGCGGTGGGGTCGAAGCCGGCGTACACGGTCATCGGCCGGGCTTCGGCGGCCAGCGCGTCGAGGTCGGTGGACTGCGCGATCAGGCCGCGCCAGCCCAGCTCGTCGAGGATCCCGGAAGACATCGCCGCCGACTTTAGTCGCTGGTCCCGGGGGCGGGCGCCCGCGGACTTCGCCGGTAGGCCGACACCTCCGGGCGCCCGGGCAGCCACAGCCGCCACGGCCGGTCGGCGGCCTGGCTGACCCCGACCCGCGGCCCGCACACCGCGGTCAGCGGCTCGTGCAGCCGCAGGGTCACCGGCGAGTCCGGGTCGAAAAGGTCGATTCCGTTGTCCGCCATGGTGATTCCCATGGTGGCGCACAGGTTGCCCGGGCCGCGGGCCAGCGCCGCGGTGTGCACCAACTCGCCGCGGCGGCCGCGCGCGACGTCGGTGCCGTCCTCGAGGGCGGCGGCCCGCAGCAGCACGGCGGCGGCGGTCCCGTCGGGCCCGCAGGACACGTTGGCGCAGACGTGGATGCCGTGGCTGCGGTAGGTGTAGAGCCGCCCGGGCGGGCCGAACATGACGAAGTTGCGGGCCCGCAGCCCCTTGTAGGAGTGCGCCGCGGCGTCGGGCCAGGGCCCGTCGGGGACTCCCCCGTACGCCTCGACCTCGACGATGACCCCGCTCACGCCCCGTCCGGTCAGGGTGGCGCCCAGCAGCCGGCGGGCAGCCTCGACCGGGTCGACCAGCAGCTGCTCGGCAGCGTCGCGCAATCGTCGTCCCGCCTCGACCACGTCAGATCCCTTTCAGCAACCCAACGAACCTACCGGCCCCGAACATGGCAATATCCCGGTGTCCCGGGACCCCAAGGAGCCCACATGCACGGAATCGATCCGGCCGCCACGGCCTGGCTGCTGGCCAGCACCGCGCTGGTGTTGCTGATGACCCCCGGCCTGGCGATCTTCTACGGCGGCATGGTCCGCACCACCGGTGTGCTCAACATGATCATGATGAGCTTCATCTCCATCCCGCTGGTGACCGTGGCCTGGTTGCTGGTCGGCTACACGATGGCGTTCTCCCAGGACGGGATGAGCGGGCTGGTGGGCAATCTGCGGCACTTCGGGATGCTCGGCATCACTCCCGACACCACCCACGGCGCGGTCCCCGAATTGCTGTACGCCACTTTCCAATTGACGTTCGCGATCATCACCGCGGCGCTGGTCAGCGGCGCGATCGCCGACCGCGCCAAGTTCGCCGCCTGGATGGTTTTCGTCCCGGTGTGGACGGTTGCGGTGTATTCGGTTGTGGCGCACTGGGTCTGGGGGCCGGGCGGCTGGCTGGCCCGGCTGGGCGTGCTGGACTATGCGGGTGGGCTGGTGGTCGAGATCGTCTCCGGCAGCTCCGCGCTGGCCCTGGCGCTGGTGCTCGGGCCGCGGATCGGCTTCAAGAAGGACGCCATGCGGCCGCACAATCTGCCGCTGCTGTTCGTCGGTGTCGGGCTGCTGTGGTTCGGCTGGTTCGGGTTCAACGCCGGATCGGCGTTGGCGGCCAACGGAACCGCCGCGGCCATCTTCCTCAACACCCTGGTGGCCGGCTGCCTGGGCATGCTGGGCTGGCTGTCGGTCGAGCAGATCCGCGACGGGCGGCCCACCACGTTCGGCGCCGCCTCGGGCGTGGTGGCCGGGCTGGTCGCCATCACCCCGTCCTGCGGCACCGTCAACACGCTGGGGGCGACGGTGGTCGGGCTGGCGGCCGGCGTCGTGTGCTCGTTCGCGGTGGGCGCGAAACTGCGCTTCAACTATGACGATTCGCTCGACGTGGTCGGTGTGCACTTCGTCGGCGGGGTGGTCGGGGTGTCGCTGATCGGGCTGTTCGCCACGGCGGTCATGACGGCGGGCCCGCAGGGGCTGTTCTACGGCGGCGGCGTGGCCCAGCTGGGCAAGCAGGCGCTGGCGATCGCGGCGGTGGCGCTCTACGCGTTTACCGTGTCGTTCCTGCTGGCCAAGGCCATCGACCGGGTGATGGGCTTCCGGGTCAGCGCCGAGGACGAGACCACCGGCGTCGACCTGACCCAGCACGCCGAGACCGCCTACGCCGAGGGCGTGCACGGTCATCTGCCGCAGCGCCGCCCGGGCCCCGGCGACCGGTTGAAGTAGCCCCGCGCGACGGTCGTCGGCGCCCGCACAACCCCGTCCGCAGTAACACGTTTCGCGGGGCCTGGACCAAAGTCCTTGACAACCACGCCCGGCGGGACGAATATTCATCACATGATGAGTTCATCCGGTGATGAATTAATCGGCGGGGCCGAACCGGCGGTGCGCATCGAGCACCTGCGGGTGGTCCGCGGCAAACGCCCGGCCCTGCACGACTTCTCCGTGCAGATCGCCAAGGGCAGCATCACCGGGCTGCTCGGGCCGTCCGGCTGCGGCAAGACCACCCTGATCCGCTGCATCGTGGGCACCCAGATCCTCACCAAGGGCAGCGTCACGGTGCTCGGAAAACCCGCCGGCAGCGCCGAGCTGCGCCACCGGGTCGGCTACCTGCCGCAGGACCCGACCATCTACAACGACCTGCGGGTGGTGGACAACGTCCGCTACTTCGCGGCGCTGTACGGGTTCGACGGCCAGGCCGCCGACGCCGCCATCGATCGGGTGGGGCTGACCGATCATCGAATTGCCTTGTGCGGCAACCTGTCCGGTGGTCAGCGCACCCGGGTGTCGCTGGCCTGCGCGCTGGTGCGCCGGCCCGACCTGCTGGTGCTGGACGAACCCACCGTGGGCCTGGATCCGGTGCTGCGCGCCGACCTGTGGGATCAGTTCGCCGCGCTGGCCCGCGGCGGGACCACGCTGCTGGTGTCCAGCCATGTGATGGACGAGGCCGACCACTGCGGCGACCTGCTGCTGATGCGGGAAGGGCGGCTGGTCGCCCACACCACCCCGAACCGACTGCGAGAGGACACCGGATGCACGTCACTGGAGGACGCGTTTCTGTCCATCATCAAGCGCAGCACCATGCGCGAAGCCGGCTGACGCTGCGCGGATACACCGCGACCACGACGCGGATCCTGCGCCAGCTGGCCGGCGATCACCGCAGCGTGGCGATGATCCTGCTGGTGCCCGTGCTGGTGATCACCCTGATGTATTTCATGTTCGAGAACGCCCCGCACCGCCCGGGCGGGCCGACCCCGTTCAACAACGCCTGCCTGGTGCTGCTGGGCCTGTTCCCGCTGTTCGTGATGTTCATCATCACGGCGATCACCATGCAGCGGGAACGGGCGTCGGGAACGCTGGAGCGGATCCTGACCACCCCGCTGCGCCGGCTCGACCTGCTCATCGCCTACGGCACCGCGTTCTCCCTAGCCGCTGCGGCGCAAGCAATCCTGGCGTGCATCGTGTCGTTCTGGTTGCTGGGCTTCGACACCGCGGGCAGCCCGGTGTGGGTGTTCGTGATCGCGATCGTCAACGCGGTGCTGGGTGTGGGGTTGGGGCTGTTGTGTAGCGCCTTCGCCCGCACCGAGTTTCAGGCCGTGCAGTTCATTCCGCTGGTGATGGTGCCGCAGTTGCTGCTGGCCGGCATCATCGTGCCGCGGGCGCTGATGCCACACTGGCTGCAATGGATCAGCAATGTGTTGCCGGCCAGCTACGCGCTGGAGGCCCTGCAACAGGTGGGGACGCACCCGGAGTTGACCTTCATCGCGGTGCGGGACATCGTCGTGGTGCTGGGCTTCGCCCTGGCGGCGCTGTGCCTGGCCGCGGCGACACTGCGGCGACGGACGCCCTAGCGTGACGGACGGCCCCGCGTGACGACCACCGGCACGACGCGACGCCGCCGCGGCCGGCCGGCCGGGTCCTCCGGCAGCCGGGAGCGGATCCTGGCCAGTGCCCGGGAGTTGTTCGCCCGCAACGGTATTCGCAACACCTCGATCCGTGCGGTGGCCGCGGCGGCCGGGGTGGACTCGGCGCTGGTGCACCACTACTTCGGCACCAAGGAGAAGCTGTTCGCCGCGGCCGTGCAGATCCCCATTGACCCGATGCAGGTGATCGGCCCGCTGCGGGAGGTACCGGTCGACGACCTCGGCTACGCCCTGCCGTCGATGTTGTTGCCGCTGTGGGATTCCGAGGTCGGCGCGGCGTTCATCGCCACCCTGCGCTCGATTCTGGCCGGCGAGGAGATCAGCCTGTTCCGCACCTTCATCCAGGACGTGATCGGCGTCGAAGTCGGCCCCCGCGTGGACAACCCGGCGGGCAGCGGGGTGATCCGCATCCAGTTCGTGGCCTCGCAGCTGGTGGGTGTGGTGATGGCGCGCTACATCCTGGAACTGGAGCCGTTCGCGTCGCTGCCGCCCGAGCAGATCGCGGCGACCATCGCGCCGAACCTGCAGCGCTACCTCACCGGGGATCTGCCGGACGGCCTTGCGCCATGAGCCGGGCGTGCTCCTCGTCGTCGACGTCGCGGGCCTCGCCGATGAGCAATACCGGGATGCCGTCCTCGATGCGGTAGGCGCGCCGCAGCCGCGGGTTGTACAGCAGCTCCTGGCCCACCAGCACGAGCGGACCCCGATCGGCCGGGCACACCAGGATGTTCAGCAGCGCCTCGTCGATCATGACCGGCCGCCGCTCAGCTCGGCGCGCGCGGCGGGCGTCAGCCGGCGGTACTGCCCGGATTCGGCGTCGAAATACCAGACCTGGCGTCCCGCCTTCGGGATCCCGGCGGCCCGCAGCGCGCTGATGGTCGGACGGTACGTGGCGCTGAGGTTCATTTCCGGCACCACGCACACGATGTCGGGGCCCAGACCGATCGGGATCTTGGCGCAGGCCTCGGTCAGGTCGGCCGCGGTGATGGAGGCGCCCGGCAGCAGCGTCACCGCCGACACCGCCACCTCGTGCCCGCCCACCGGCACGTTGTAGGTCACCGCCAGGTCGACGCCGTTGATGCACCCGAGCGCGTCGGTGACCGGCTCGGCGTAGACCACGCCGCGCGGGGTGTGCACCACCGACCCGCGCCGGCCGGCCAGCCAGTAGTCGCCGTCGTCGTCGCGGTAGAACAGGTACTCGGTCGATATCCAGGTGTCGCCGGCGGCGAACACCCCGCGTTTGACCGAGGCGCTGGGGTCGATCGGGCCGTTGGAGGCGGCCAGCAGCACCCCCACCTGGTGGGGTTCGGCGATCTGCACGAAGCCCCGGTCGTTCTCCAGGATCAGGTCGTGTTCGGTGTCGTAGGCGCCCAGCTCGATGCGCCCGGCGCCGGGCAGCGGCCGGCCCTTGCTGCCCACCTTGGCACCGGAGACGTTGGCCAGCACCGCCTGCCCGTCGGTGGTGGCGAAGAACTCGACGACGTGGGCCGGCGCGAACGCCTCGACCACGCGCCCCCACAGCCCGGTCGGCATGCCGGAGCCGATGAACAGCCGCACCGGGTGGTTGCCGTGCAACACGAACGCGGGATCGTCGACGATCTCGCGGAGCATGGCCCAGGTGTAGGACACCACGGTGACGCCGTACTGGCGCACCTCCTGCACGAAGCGGTCCCGGTCCAGGCCGCGCGACAGCGCGATGCGGGTGCCGCCGACCACCGCGCCGCCCAGGCTGACCAGCAGCGCCGACTCGTGGTGCAGTGGCGTCAGGCAGTACACGGTGTCGCGGCGGTCCAGCGCGGCCGTCGACGCGGTGCCGAACGCCGACACCGCCCAGCGGTAGTTGGTGATCTGCTTGGCCACCAGCTCGCCGCCGGCGGCGCTGAACGCGATGAACGCCAGATCCCGGGCCAGCCCCGGGTTGGGCCGGTACCAGCCGGGCAGCTCGACCGCGTCCGGGTCGATCTTCTCCATGTCGATGACGTACGGCTGCTCGGCGGAGTCCTCGGGCAGGTGCAGGTCCCGCGCCTCGCCGCCGCCGAGCACCAGCACCTGCCGCAGCAGCTGCCGGTCCGAGGCCAGCACCGACTCGAGGTTGGTGGGGTCGGTCAGGATCTCGGTAGCGCCCCCGAGCCGCACCGAGGCGGCCAGGTCGGCGTCGGGCCGCATCACCACCGCGATGGCGCCGAGCCGGGACAGCGCGGCGATGGCCACCAGTGCGCTGGGCCGCGTCTCCATCAGCACACCGACCCGGTCGCCCTGGCGCACCCCCACCTCGATCAGGCCACGCACGACGTTGTTGATGCGCCGGTTGACGGCCTCGTAGGTGTGCACCCGCCCGTCGAACAGCAGGAATTCGCCCTGCGGGGCGTCGTGGGCCTGCTCCTCGATGATGCGGCCCAGCGAGATCCGGGTGTGGTCGTTGATCTGGCCCAACCGGACCAGCCGGGGCAGGGTGCGGGCGGTCTCGACGGCCAGGGTGCGCACCGACTTGTTGGCGGTGACGACCGCGTTGGCCGCGCCGCGCACCAGCCCGATCGCCGCCTCGGAGGCCTCCCCCAGCTCGTGCGCGATCCGCGAGCTCAGGGCCACCCCGCTGTCGGTGTGCTCGGCCGGCTGGTCCGCCATCGGGTCGATGCCGGTGGGTTTGTCACCGCCGGTGGACAGCCATTTCACCCACGCGGCCACGGTCGGCCAGCTGTGCTGGGCGGCCTTGGAGCCGACCACCAGGCCGAAGTGGCCGGTGCGGATGGTGCACTCGTAGACCTCGGCGTCCGGAGCCGCGCGCCGGATGCCGCGCACCGAGGCGGGCTGCCCGATGTCGTCGACCTCGCCGACGAAGGCCAGCACCGGACAGGTGATGTCGGTGAGGGTGACCATCTGGCCGTTGACGGCGAACCCGCCGGTCATCATCCGGTTGTGGGCGATGAACTGCTTGAGCAGCTCGGAGATCGCGGGGCCGGACCAGGCGATCCATCCCTCACGCTCGAGGAACCGGCGCTGCTGCTCGCGCGGCAGCAGCGCCTCCCGGTCGTGCAGCTGGCGCAGGAAGTCCACCCGCGCCTTGGCGGTTTTGAGCGGGTCGAGCATCTGGAAGCCGGTGCGCGCCATCCAGCTGGGGATGGCCAGCCGGCTGAACACGTGGTCGGCCATGAAGTTGGCCGCGGGCGCGGCGAAGTTGGCCGGGATGCCCATCGGCAGGGCGGCCAGGGTGTCCACCGGCGAACCGAACGTGACGATGCTGGCCAGACTCTTCGACCGCCGGTAGGCGGCCACCTGGTAGCACCACATGCCGCCCTGCGAGTAGCCGACCAGGTGGATGTCGGCGCCGGTGACGTCCTTGACGGTGTCGATGGCCTGGCTGAGCGCGACGATGTGGTCGGTGAGGGTGCGGCGCATCCCGCCCTCCACCTTGTCCGGTTCGCCGAAGTCGATCACCCAGGGATCGAGCCCGTGCGCGTGCAGGATCCCCACCGCCCCCTCGTCGCGGGTGACGTCCCACATGTCGGCCGACATCATCATCGGGTGCACCATCAGCACCGGCGGGCCGACCGGCGGCTGGCCGGGCCGGCTGTCCGGCGGGAAGTAGCGCCGAAGCTTGTACATCGGCACGCTCTCGACGATCTGCGACGGCGACGCGACCGTGCCGGTTTCCAATCCCCCCAGTCGCAAGACCTCCAGCCCGTTCTGCGCCGTGGCGATCAGCCGCCCGACCGGTCGCGTGACCATCGACAAATTGAGATCCACCGCCGCTCCCTGAGTCTTGACAGCTTGCACATCATGGCACATCGGGCCAGCTAGAAGGGCGGTGGTCGGCCCGCATCGGCGACCCGGGCGGATCGCCTTCCGGCGGCGCGGTCGGCGACCGTGCGGTGCTGCGCGGAAAGCTCATCGTGGTGCCGGCGCGGTGGTTCGCCGTCCGGCAACCGGCACTCAGCCGTGGAAGCCGGGATCCTGGCCCCCGGGGTTGGGGCACCACATCAGGCCGCACTGGACGTTGCCCGGATTGTCGCCCGGCGGGTTGTCGCCGTCCCACGCGTTCGAGCTCTAAAGCGTCTGCTGACCGTTGAGCGCGATGCGCGGGACGTTGCCCCAGCCGTCGGGGACGACGTACCAGGTGTGGCACACGTTCATGTCCCAGACGTAGTTCAGGTGACCGCGCGAGGAGTTCGGGCCGCTCGGCCACTCCATGGACTGCCCCGGGCACCAGGTGAACGGGCCCTTGGTGGCGTGGGCGGCCCCGGCGCCCAGTCCCAGCCCGGCGGCGGCGACGCCACCGGACAGCAGCGCCCCGGCGATCATCGCGTTGACGATCCGAAATCCTGACATGGCCCCACGCCCTTTCCCGGACGGGATTACCGGTGCCGACCAGTATTCGCCGGCACCGCATCCCCCGCATGGCTAATCGGCTAACTCGAATCAGTACAGACGGGCCGGGCCGCTACCGATCCCAACGACAACCGATGACACGGGCCGCCGGCGGGCCCCGTTTGCACCCCCGGGGACGCGGGTACACAGCCGACGCGCTTCGGTCACGACGCGTCGTCGAGACCACCTCGGTTGAAACTCACAGCTGGGCGCTCACCAGTTCTCTGGGCGGCTTCCGCGGCCGTTACCGACGGTGCCGGGGCCGGAGGCTGCGTGCGGTCCATTCCGGCGGAGGCGAGGCGGCGTCATGACGACACCGGTTTTTCCCGGCCACCATCCCCACGGCATCACCCACGCGGCCGCGCGGTCATCGCGGCACACCGGCGGGTGACCGGCCGGCATCACGCGAGCGAGAAAGGGAGACACATGTTGTTGCTGGGCAACGGCGGACGGCGCAGGGCCGCCGGCGGCGACGGCCCCGGCGAGGTACAGCAGCTGGCCGAGCGGGCGCTCTACGACGTCGCGCACGGCCGGTTCGAACGCTCGCTGTCCGGGCTGACCGCGATGGCGGCGCTGGTCACGACGGCCGAGATCTACTTCGAGCACTACAAGGCCAGCTTCGGCAACAAATGGATGTGGAGCCCGATCGTGGTGACCCCGCCGGTCGTGGTGGCCGGGATCGGCGGGGTGTTCTCCCGGCGCTGGGCCAAGGTCTGGCTGCCCATCACCGCCGCCGTCTACACCGCCAACGGCCTGATGGGCGAATACCTGCACGCCCGCGGGGTGGCGCGCAAGCCGGGCGGATGGAAGCACGCGTCCTACAACGTGCCGATGGGCCCGCCCATCGCCGCCCCCGGGTTGATGTGCATGGTCGGCGGGATGGGGCTGCTGGCCTCGATCCTGCGCCGCGAACGGTTCCGGCGATAGGCAGCCGATGGCCGACACCTCTCGCCCCGACCACCTGCCCAACCTGCGCGACGACGGCAAGCCACCGCACCCGTCCTGGCTGCCCCGGCAGCGCCGCGGCACCACACCGCAGATGATCGGGCGCTACCCCGATTTCGACGTGCTCCAGACCGCCGGCCACTGGGACGAGGCCACCCGCAACGTGGTGCTGGCCCGGCTGGAACCGCCGGGGCCGCTGCGGTTTTTCGGCCCTGAGGAGGAGCCGTGCCTGCGCGCGTTCTGCGACACGGTGCTGGCCCAGGACGTCGAGCCGCGGGTGCCGGTCGCCGAGTCCGTCGACGCCAAGCTCGCCGACGGCCGCCTGGACGGCTACCAGTACGCCGACATGCCCGACGACCGCGACACCTGGCGGCTGGTGCTGCGCGGGCTGGACGAGACCGCGTCGCGTCGATACGGCGCCGACTCGTTCGCCGCCGCCGAGCCGCCGACCCGGGAGGCGATCATCGACGAATTCTCCCGGGGCGAGCTGCACGGCGGCAGCTGGGACAGCCTGAACGTCAAGCGCGCATGGTCGGTGTGCATGCGAATGACGTTGTCCGGCTTCTATTCTCACCCGTGGGCGTGGAACGAGATCGGTTTCGGCGGCCCGGCCTACCCGCGCGGGTTCATGCGCCTCGGCGGTGCCACCGGGCCGGCGGCCGCGCGGGAGCCGTACGAGACCCGCGGCGCCACCGACGAAGACCCGGTGCAGGTCGTGCAGAACGGCGAGCTGTGATGGGCGACTTCTGGCGCGGCCTGCTCAAGGGGGCCGTCGGACCCCGGGACAACGACTCCCGCTTCCTGCTCGACGTGCATTCGCGCGACCTGCCCGGCGAACGGACCATGCGCCGCTACGCCGACGACGACGAGGTCGACCTGGTCGTGGTCGGCGCCGGCGCCGGCGGCTCGGTGCTGGCGCAGCGGCTGGCCCGCGCCGGCTGGCGGGTGGTGATCCTGGAGGCCGGCCCGTTCTGGCACCCCGACGAGGACTGGGTGTCCGACGAGGCCGGCTCCCATCCGCTGTACTGGACCCAGAAGCGCATCATCGGCGGTGCCGACCCGATCGAGTTGGGCAAGAACAACTCCGGGCGTGGGGTGGGCGGCTCCATGATCCACTACGCCGGCTACACCCCGCGGTTCCATCCCAGCGACTTCGCCACCTACACCCTGGACGGGGTGGGGGCCGACTGGCCAATCCGGTACGAGGACCTGCGCCGCCACTACGAGCAGGTCGAGCTGGAGCTGCCGGTGGCCGGGCAGAACTGGCCGTGGGGCGATCCGCATCGCTATTCCTTTGCCCCCCACCCTATTTCGGGTGCAGCCGCCAAACTGTGGGAGGGCGCGCTCAAGCTCGGCATCGAGATGCGGGTGGGGCCGGTGGGCATCGTCAACGGCACCTTCGGCAATCGCCCGCACTGCATCTATCGCGGCTACTGCCTGCAGGGCTGCAAGGTCAACGCCAAGGCCAGCCCGTACGTCACGCACCTGCCCGACGCGCTGGCGCACGACGTGGAGATCCGCGCCAACTGCATGGCCGCCCGCGTCGAACTCGACGGCAGCGGCGCCGCCCGCGGCGTGGTCTACTACGACGAGGCGGGCGGCACCGAACGGCTGCAGCGCGCCAAAGTGGTTGCCATCGCGGGGTATTCGATCGAAACGCCCCGCCTGCTGTTGAACTCGGTCAGCGACCGCTTCCCGAACGGCTTGGGCAACAACGACGACCAGGTCGGCCGTTATGTGATGGTGCAGGGCGCCACCCAGTCGGCGGGCCGGTGGTCGGAGGAGGTTCGGATGTACAAGGCGCCTCCGCCGGAGGTGACCTCCGAGCAGTTCTACGAGACCGACTCCTCGCGTGGGTTCGCCCGCGGCTTCTCCATCCAGACGGTGTCGCCGATGCCGATCGGCTGGGCCGAACACGTGCTGGCCGACGGGCACTGGGGCCGGGCGTTGCGGGAGTACATGCGCGACTACAACCACTGGGCGACCATCGGCGTGCTCAACGAGCTGTTGCCCCAGCCGGACAACCGGGTGACGCTGGCGGACGAGAAGGACGCCTACGGCATCCCGGTGGCCCGGTTCGACTACACGCTGTGCGACAACGACAAGGCCAACATGGCCTACTCCACCAACGTGATCGGCGACATCCTGCGCGCCGCCGACGCCCAGGATGTGCTCACCATCGAGCGGTTCGCCCACCTGATCGGCGGCGCCCGGATGGGTACCCGGCCGGACAACTCGGTGGTCGACTCCGATCACCGGGTGTGGGGCGTGCCGAACCTGTTTGTGGCCGACGGGTCGGTGTGCCCGACCCAGGGCTCGGCCAATCCCGCGCTGACCATCATGGCGTTGGCCTCCCGGCTGGCCGAGCGGTTGGCCGCCGGCAAGGTCGACACCGCCGCCGGACGGAGGTCGAAGGCGGCGGCCCGTGGCTGAGCAGACCGTCGATGCCGGGACCGTCTTCGCGCCCCGGGTGCTGCGCGAGTACGCGCTGCTCGCCGACGGCGAGCGGGGCGCGCTGATCGGCCCGCAGGGCGACGTGGCGTGGATGTGCGCGCCGCGCTGGGAATCCGACGCCGTGTTCTCCAATCTCGTTGGGGGCGGCGGGGTTTACGCGATCACCCCGACCGACGTGCGGCACGTGTGGGGCGGCTACTACGAGCCGGGCACGCTGATCTGGCGCAACCGCTGGATCACCCGCGACGGCATCGTGGAATGCCGTGAGGCGCTGGCCTTTCCGGGCGACCCGGAGCGGGTGGTGCTGCTGCGGCGCCTGGTGGCCTGCCGCGGCACGGTGCGGGTACGGGTGCTGCTGGCCCCGGCTGCCGAGTTCGGAAAGCACGGCCCCGGCCGGCCCCGGCTCGACGACGACGGGGTGTGGAGCGGACGGTCGGGCCGGTTGCGCTGGCGCTGGCTGGCCGGCTGCGACGCCCGCCCGGTCGATTCGGCCGGCCACGGCGCCGGCGAACTGCTCGGCTGCGAGATCACCCTCGACGAGGGCGGCCGGCACGACCTGGTGCTGGAGCTGTCCGAACGCACCCTGCCCGAGCGGCTCCCCGACGCCGGCCTGGCCTGGGATGCCACCGCGGCCGCCTGGCAGCGCAGCGTGCCCGCGCTGAACTGCACCATCGCGCCCCGGGACGGCCGGCACGCGTATGCGGTGCTGCGCGGGCTGACCAGCTGCGGCGGCGGCATGGTCGCCGCGGCGACGCTCGGCCTGCCCGAACGCGCGCACACCAACCAGAACTACGACTACCGCTACGCCTGGATCCGCGACCAGGTGTACGCCGGCATGGCCGCCGCCGCGGTCGGCACCACCGAATTGCTGGACCGGGCAGTGGGATTCATCGGCGCCCGGCTGCTCGAGGACGGCGCCAACCTCAAACCCGCCTACACCGTCACCGGCGGCGCCGTGCCCGGCGAAGAGACCCTCGACCTGCCCGGCTACCCCGGCGGCACCGACAAGGTCGGCAACTGGGTCAACCAGCAGTTCCAGCTCGACGTGTTCGGCGAGGCGCTGCAGCTGCTGGCGGTGGCCGGGGCCGCCGACCGGCTCGACGCCGAGGGCTGGCGCGCCGCCCAGGCCGCCATCCGGGCCATCGAAAAGCGCTGGCGCGAACCGGATTACGGGGTTTGGGAGATCCAGGACGAGCGGTGGACGCAGTCCCGGCTGGCCTGCGTGGCCGGGCTGCGCGCCGTCGCAAAGCTTGCCGGCGCCGGCCCGGAGCTGACCGCGTGCGCGTCGCTGGCCGACGCGATCCTGGCCGACACCGCATCGGAAAGCCTGCACCCGCACGGCTATTGGCAGCGCAGCCCGCGGCTGCCCGGCGTCGACGCCTCGCTGCTGTTGCCGCCGGTGCGCGGCGCGGTGCCCGCCGACGACCCCCGCACCCGGGCCACCCTGGACGCTGTGCGCCGCGACCTCACCGACGACGGTTTCGTCTACCGCTTCCGGCACGACGAGCGCGACCTGGGCGAGGCGGAGGGCGCGTTCCTGCTCTGCGGGTTCATGATGGCGTTGGCCGAACATCAACTGGGCCATACCCATTGCGCGATGCGCTGGTTCGAACGCAACCGGGCGGCGTGCGGGCCGCCGGGGCTGTTCTGCGAGGAATACGACGTGCGGCAACGCCAGCTGCGCGGCAACCTGCCGCAGGCGTTCGCGCACGCGCTGATGCTGGAATGCACCGCCACCCTCGCCGAGGACGCCGTCCACCATGACTGACACCGGACCGCAGCGAAAGGCAGTTCTGCGATGACACAGTCCACCCAGACGGTGGTGATCACCGGGGCCAGCGCCGGGATCGGGCGGGCCACCGCGAAGGAGTTCGGCCGGCGCGGCGCGAACGTCGCCCTGCTGGCCCGCGGCGCCGCCGGGCTGCAGGGCGCGGCCCGCGACGTGGAGGCCGGCGGCGGCAAGGCGCTGGCCCTGCCGACCGATGTTGCCGACCACGCGGCCGTCGTCGCCGCCGCCGACGAGACCGAGGCCGCCTTCGGCCCCATCGACGTGTGGGTCAACGTTGCCTTCACCTCGGTGTTCGCCCCGTTCAGCGAGATCAGCGCCGAGGAGTTCAAGCGGGTGACCGAGGTGACCTACCTCGGTTATGTGCACGGCACCATGGCGGCGCTGGCCAAGATGCGGCCCCGCGACCGCGGCACCATCGTGCAGGTCGGCTCCGCGCTCAGCCAGCGGTCGATCCCGCTGCAGTCGGCCTACTGCGGCGCCAAACACGCCGTCAACGGGTTCACCGAATCGGTGCGCTGCGAACTGCTGCACGAGGGCTCGCGGGTGCGGATCACCCTGGTGCAGATGCCCGCCGTCAACACCCCGCAGTTCTCCTGGGTGCTGTCCCGGCTGCCCCGTCATCCGCAACCGGTGCCGCCGATCTACCAGCCCGAGGTCGCCGCCCGCGGCGTGCTGTACGCCGCCGATCATCCAGGGCGCAAACAGTATTGGGTCGGGGATTCCACCATGGTGACGCTGCTCGCGCAGAAGTTCGCGGCGCCGTTGCTGGACCGCTACCTCGGCCGCACCGGGTACGACTCGCAGCAGACCGAGCAGCCCGTCGGCGGCGACCGGCCGCACAACCTCTGGCAGCCGCTGGATCAGGAGCCGGGCAGCGATCACGGCGCCCACGGCGAATTCGACGACACGTCGCACGCCCACAGCCCGCAGCTGTGGGCCTCCCAACATCCGGTAATCAGCGGCACCGGCGCGCTCGGCGCCGCCGGGCTGGGCGCCTGGCTGGCGGCGCGGGCCCGCCGGTGGACGCGATGACGCCCGACCCGGCCATCGACGAGGTGACCGCGCGGGTTTACCAAATCCCCACCGACGCACCGGAAGCCGACGGCACCCTGTCCTGGTCGTCGACCACGCTGGTGCTGGCCGAGGTGGCCGCCGGCGGGCGGCGCGGCATCGGCTACACCTACGCCGACGGCGCCTGCGCCGCGCTGATCACCGGGGCGCTCGCCGGCTCGGTCACCGGACACAGCGCGCTGGACGTCCCGGCGCGCTGGCAGGCGATGGTCCGCGCGATGCGCAACAACGGGCGGCCCGGCCTGGTGTCCTGCGCGATCTCCGCGGTGGACACCGCGCTGTGGGACCTCAAGGGAAAGCTGTTGGGCCTGCCGGTGTGCCGGCTGCTCGGCATGGCGCACGACTCGGTGCCGATCTACGGCAGCGGCGGTTTCACCAGCTACGACGACAACGCCACCCGCGCCCAGCTGGAACGCTGGGTGCACGAGTGGCGGATCCCGCGCGTCAAGATCAAGATCGGCGAGTCCTGGGGGTCGCACGAGCGCCGCGATCTCGATCGAATTGCCCTGGCCCGCACCGTGATCGGGCCCGACACCGAACTGTATGTGGACGCCAACGGCGGCTACCGGCGCAAGCAGGCGATCCGGATGGCCCACGCCATGGCCGGGCACGACGTCACCTGGTTCGAGGAGCCGGTCTCCTCCGACGACCTGGCCGGGCTGCGGGAGGTGCGCGACCAGGTGAGCGCCGACGTCACCGCCGGCGAGTACGGGTACGACCTGGCCTACTTTCACCGGATGCTCGCCGCCGACGCGGTCGACTGCCTGCAGATCGACGTCACCCGGTGCGGCGGCATCACCGACTGGCTGCGGGCGGCGGCCGTGGCGGCCGCCCACAACGTCGACGTCTCCGGTCACTGCGCGCCCAACCTGCACGCCCACGTCGCCACCGCCGTCGCCAACCTGCGGCACCTGGAGTACTTCCACGACCACCACCGCATCGAGCGGATGTTCTTCGACGGCGCGCTGTCGCCGCAGGGCGGCGTGCTGCGGCCCGATCAACAGCGGCCCGGATTCGGGCTGGAGTTCAAACAGCGCGACGCCGACCGGTACCGGATGCGCTGACTGGCTTCGTCACGACCTGTGGGCCCACGCATTTCGTGAATTCGAGTGCGGGGCCGACAGTTGAGGGCATCGACGCCGCGTTCGCGGGAATACCAATCCTGCTACTGGCGCATGTGTGAGGCGCCGCCGATGTACCACACCTGCCCGTTGATCCATTCGGCCTCATCGGAGAGAAGGAAGGCAGTGATCGCGGCGATGTCGCGCGGTTCTCCGAGGCGGGTGACCTTGGCGGCCTGCAGGAACATCTGCTGCAACTGAATGTCGTTCTGCTGCTTCTGGGTTTCGCCCATGACCAGGCCGGGCATGACGCCGTTGCACCGGACCCCTTGCGCGCCCCAGTTGTTCGCGATGTGGCGGGTGAGTTGGTTGACGGCGGCTTTGGCGGCGTTGTAGGCGACGTGCATCGGGTCGGTGCCTAGCGAGCCTCCCGAGGACGTGTTGACGATGCTTCCGCTGCCTTGCTGGAGGAGATGCGCCAAGACGGCGCGACTGGTGCGCACGTAACCCAGGAGGTTGACGTCGAGCGTGCGGCGCCAGACATCGAAATCGGTGTCCAACAGCGTGGTGTCGCGGCCGAGGTTCTCGGCGGATAGATCTGCGCCGACGTTGTGGAGGCCGTGGAGGGCGCCGAACTCGCCAATGGTCTTCTGCACGAGGTTCCGAACGGATGCGTCGTCGGCAAGGTCGAATTCCACCGCGATCGCGCGCCCGCCGG
>Ga0164242_10000881_pt1 | contig 35692 bp, 30 predicted proteins | sample OricomgcompostMG_FD_108783 | JGI IMG/M metagenome (GOLD analysis project Ga0164242, IMG submission 108783) | Miracle-Growth compost microbial communities from Emeryville, California, USA - Original compost - Miracle growth compost (MG) ... | reverse complement strand
TACGTTTCAGCGGGGACAGTTGATCCATGCCATTACTAAACCGTGAATCCCATTAGTGGTGGCGGGCGTCCGCAATTCCCGCTGATTAGAAATTCCCTAACCGTGGTAGGTTTTGATTGCAGAGAATTTAGCCAGCCCGAATATCCACCCACACTCTGGGACCAGAACCCCGGTGGCCACCCAGCAGACCACCCGCAGGTCTGTCTGCCCCTACACTCAATTTCTCTAATTACCACCCCTCTGGGTTCTTTGTATCTGTTCCCGCAACGTAGTATTGCCTAGTCTTATTAGTCTAGCACCGCGTCCTCTCGGCTACGTGCCTCACACCCCTTTTTAGTCTTGTCTATATATCTTCGTTAACGATAATTACGCTAGGTTGCGGGGTCTGGGCGTGGAAGTGGAACCGGGGAATATTCCTAATTCTCGGCAGCGATGCTTGGGAAGTAGGGTACTCTTCTCTCTTCTGTCCCTCCGAGAATCTCGCCTTTAGGTTCGCCAGGTGATTGGCCACCACGAAAGATATACGTTACGCTATCCCATTATGGACATGGTTGTCCCAAACCTGACAGAGCCAGAGATATCTCCGTTCGAAGTGCTGCAATTATGGTACCACAAGGTAGCTAGGTTCGCTCTAAGCATACTTGCGTGAGTAATCACTGGCTTCGGGTTGGTCGCGGTACCGTGCTTGTTATTAGGAGTTACGAATTGCCATTCGTCATTTCAGTACGTACGGCTTCTATTCAATATTGACTTCGTACAAACAAACCCCAGGAAAAGGGTTTGGCTTTTCAGATGTTAGGGTTGGTTCATCTAACAGGATATCATGCCGCCCCAGGTGGCCACCCACAAATACAGCGACAGCAGAACCCCTCGGCTCTAGTATACACGGTTGCATGCTGTTGTTGCGAGGGAACATGCCGCTCGAGAATTATCTCATCTCCAAAATCACCCCTGGTGCCAGCGCCTCTCGATTACTACCTGAAATAAGACAGGCTCAAGGTTAAACTGAAGTTTACCTTTCGATCACTAGTTGATTATATTATGAGTTGTCAGATGAGACACACCCATTGAACAGGGGGCCTCAAGGCCATAACCCATGGTGTCGGGTTGCACCACATTTGGACAGGTTGCTATAAATATCATACTTCCTTGTATCAACCACGCCGAGTAATGGCTGTGCTGCCTTTGCTTCTTTTATCGTGGGTAAGCTGAACAAATGACGTCGATCGATCACGAGTCGATGCATCTCACAACTTTGTAGTTGACGGCTTAGCAACTCCTTCGGAACAGACCAATCCGCATCTCGGCAGAATCGGAACGATCCGAGGAGTTCAATGAAGGGTTCAATAAAGGCGGCAACCGAACAGAGGGGTCAAAGTCCCGGGCTACAACATCAGTAGGTTTAGCCTATATTCGCCATAAAGTGTACTTGCTATTTAAAGGTCGGTCGTCAGCCAGCACATGCTAGAGCTCCCACAGGCTCATATTCAAAGAACACATTAGGTGTAGCTTCCTCATCATGCGTACTGTTGATACCATGATGTTAGTTGGCGCCGCGACCATTGCAGGTTTGTCGGGCTTGGTTCATGCCGCGAGCTTAACTGAACGCGCGACGCTTGCCAAGTATTGTAATACGACCGCAAATGTCTGCTATGTCGAATATTCATCAACGGCCTCAAACCCAATCTACCGCGTTGCTATACCGGACGCCAATGCAGCACCCTTCGACACGTTACTTCAGATTATCGCCCCTGTGTCGCTAGGTTGGGCTGGCTTTGCATGGGGCGGCGCAATGACACTCAATCCGCTTACGGTTGCATGGCCAAATGGAAACACAGTTACGGTGTCTTCACGCTGGTCAACGTGAGTTACTAGTGTTGACCTTTTCTTGTGGAGGCCAAGAAGCTTACATTTTCCTACAGAGGCCGCACCCTTCCAACCCCATATAGCAGCGCCACCTACAAGACTCTCAGTTCCACAACAAACTCAACACACTGGACAGTCGAGGTTCTCTGTTCTGGATGTAGTAAATGGTCCAGTCGCAGCCTCAATCCCGGGATTGTTAATACCTTTGCGTGGGCGTGGAGCAAAACCGCGGTGTCACAGCCCGCAAATGCTGCCAGCAGCTTCGCAAAGCACAACAACGTTGGCATGTTCTCGGCGGACCTGAAAGATGCTAAAGTGCCGCAAGCTGCCTTTCAGCAATATGTGAGCTCATTTTGAAGTAGGTTGTTGCAGCTAGAGGAGTAGCCCAACAACCCGTCCACTATACTGAGTGCGGCAATTCTAGGCGAGACTGTACCTAGACTAGACAAGCATAGGCCAATGTTAGTAATTGGTGGAAGGCTGGGAAGGTGCATTTCAGGGGCGTAGATAACTTAGCGACAGGTGTAACCACTGTTGATATACATTGTCTTTGTACCGCTTAACTGATCATACGCCGAGTTTCTGACGAAACTCGACTGGCGTCAAGTCTTAGGAGAACAGTCACCCACAAAAACGCATGAATTATTCAATCTCTTTTATCCCTTTGCTAGGAATGGTCACCTCACTAAGGCTACTAGTCCTAACATAATGGTAGCACTTCCAAGAACACATTGTCGAATCTCTCTGAGCCTTGTCACTCCAAGGACAGCCACCCTCTGCGCAGATAACATCTAGGCCATCTAGGCTAGTGCCATCCTTCTCGCGCCCTTTTCAACAACCTTCAGGATTATAACTGCGCGCCCCGGTTCATCCTAGCTCTCTTCAGAGCGTTAGCCATGTCAACACCACCGCATCCTCTGAGCCTTAGTTCTCGACCGCGGCGTATTGGAGCCTTGGCCAAGTCCCAGATCAGGAGTGGAGGGTACAAGACTAGGTATAGAAATCAATATATAGTCCAGCGCACCAGGGCTACTATCGAGAGACATGTTGGAGGACCGGGAGCTGAATTAGTTTGTCGTGTTGTCCAACCGTTTCGTGTGGTGTGGCATTGTCTTGGTGCTAGTTTGTGTCCCCGGTTAAACCCAAAGGTTTGTTTTGGATGACCCAAGCCATCGAAATAAATCCTTGGCTTCTTCCTCAAGATATTATATCCTCAGCCCTGGATTCTTAGTTTAGTGACAGCATCACCCCTGCCTGGTGTTATTTAACTTCGACAATGCACAATATATCCAGAGAATGCTCCGTCAAGTCTCTCCCACATCCTTAGCGATAACCCGTCCCGTCGACGAAACTAATAACCTTTGGGCCCCTGATTTGCAGTTCATCACTTCCTCGTGATCCGCGTCGTTCCTGGGAAACCCTCGACCAATCGTGGGAACTGCCAGCAGGAGTTACTGGGCTTGGAATTCGTAATCCTTCGTGCGCCGTGTCTTCTTTCCCAAGTAGGTTTGCTGTGTCTCGTGGTCGGTGATTGCGCGCATCATAACTTCCACCTCTCGTGTTCGTTCGGTTGCCCGCCCGGGTAGTATGCGTGGTGTAGGATGTGTCTCGGGCCACCATGGGGTTATACGACGAGTCTCGCGCCACCATAGGGTTAAAAGACGAGCCAGGAGCCACCATAGGATTGTATAACGGGTCTCGATCTATCATGGGACTATATGACGTGTCCCTGAGCAGCCTTGGATTAAGTCGTGGTGTCGAATACCGGTCGTCGCCTCCAGAGGCCTCCATATGACTTTCATCTCGTCCTTGCTTCGTCTTAGCCCACACAATTAAGGCTATGATGAAAAGAACCACGATGATCACAATTATGATAATTATCGTTGTTTGATCCAGGCCAGAGGTGGCTGCATCACCCACAGCACCGGCGGCCGACTTTGATGTGGAGATGATACCCATATAAACCAGCGACGGGAGAGGTCGTTGAAATAAGGTATTGCCGGAGTATGAAGTGACGACGACTTTGGCTGTCTCCTGTGGGAAACCCGACCCTAACAGCCCAGTTACGGAGCGGTCGTCAGGTGTTTATTCCTTTTAGTCTGGCCGGCATTCTGAGACTTGGCCGGAGAGGGGGCGTTGAAGTAGTTAACGCTTTAATGTCCGTGCGCACAGAGCCCTTGCGCAAAGTGTTTAAAAGTTTCTAGGGGCGATCTTGCCGCAGCATCCGCTTGGCATCCCTTGATTTCAGCATTTGAGGGCTTAGTCGTCTTATGTGCCGCAAACCTGCTCATTGCGGCAATCCTCCTCACTGCGTAAGTACCACTTGCTCACAGAAAAATACCTTACTTGGACGTATCCTGGTCGCCCGAAATCGACGTCGGACGCCAACCCAAACTTCCTTGATTAACCCTTCAAGCTGAAAAGTGGGGTATTTGTTCTCTTGCCGCATCATTTTCTTTCGGCTGCTGCCTACCGTGTACGCTGTTCGTCAACCCGGCGGCAGATCGACCCGCGGCCATGGACGACGATAACTTAGCCCCTTGTGCTGAGTACCAGTATTCTCTCATTCAGGATCCTCGGTCAATACGGCTCCTGAGCATACACCCCGCTCCAACAGCTGTATCACCTCTCGAGATCTCGCTCTCCCAAGTTTCCCTTGACATCGGGGCGAAATTTGGGGCTCTTTCTTACACATGGGCAACAGAAGATGGTGATTGTTCCTTGTCAGAGTGCGTACAATGCGAAGGTGCATATATCAGAGTTACCGCGAACTGTGCAGCAGCGCTTCGGAGACTACGCCGAGCCAAGGAACTTCAAGTCCTTTGGGTTGACGCAATTTGTATTAATCAATGCAATGACAGCGAGAAGAGCCTCCAGATTCCCCTCATGTCCCAAATATATAGCCAAGCAGCCTGGGTGGTGCTATGGATTGGCGGGACGTCGACCATTGTGGACGAGGTCACGTCGTGCCCCCTGTCAGACCTGGGCATGGACTTCCTGCACGATCTCGCGGTTGAGATTGCAGAGAGACACAACTCAGACCAGGTTGTCCACGAAGGGATGCTCTTCCGGGAAATCATTAAAGATCGAAGGGCCTATCAAGAGCAGGGGCCTGCGGCGTTCACCCCTCGGGTTAGAGGTCTGTGGGAGATCTTCCATCGAAGTTGGTGGGGCCGCCTGTGGGTGGTGCAGGAGTTGGCTCTCTCGCAATCGCCAGTGCTCATGTGTGGAAGAAAAGCAGAGTCTTTCCACAACCTAGAAGTAGTGATCAAGGCGATGGTGAAAGAGTATCCGGGCCAGCCGGTCGATGAGTTCGAATATATTACGAATTTTCTAGCGACTATTTTCCATCAATTCTATATGAGAAATTCGTTCAACATACACGGTGTCACTCGCGAGACTGGCAGGAATCTGTTGCCCGGAGGAAAAGCCCTCGACATCCTTGATGCAACTCGCAATACGCGTGCGACCGATCCGCGCGACAAGATATACGGAATCCTAGGCTTTTTCGGAGACCCAGAAGACGATTCGGAGAACATATTCCCTCTGCCGGACTACACAAAATCGGCAGCCGATCTGTATGCCGAGGTATCCTCGGCGATAATTACCAGCACCAGGAGTCTTGACGTCCTCGGTACATGCTACGGCTTTGTGCAGTCATCAATTCCCGATCTCCCGTCCTGGGCGGCGTCATGGAATGATAGTCCACTAAAATATTTCTCGGAAGAGGCTTTCAAGGCTGCTGGTAATTCGTCGGTCATGTGCGAAAAGCAGACTGAGGGGATCCGGCTGCTGAGGTTAAAGGGAAGAAAGTTCGACTCTGTGAAACTTGCAAGCGAGTTCGAGGATGGCGTGTTCAGGTATACGAACGAGGATTGTACTCGACTGTGGCGTGATTGGACCGATCTAGCGCTGTCGTTACATTCTTATCCGACTGGGGAAGACATCGGACACGTCTTGATGCACACGCTATGCTGGGGGAGCAATGCGAAATTTGCCCGCTTAGCCCCCGGCGAGTATCAGGAGAACTTCGACGCTTGGTTCAAAATACTGAGAGGCAAAGGTGCCTTGGATGTTGTTGCGAAAGACATCTTCGAGCACATCGCGGCTTACATCTATTGTGACAGGGCAAGGCATGTGGCGTGGGGCAGGATTTTGTGTAAAACTACCAAGTCGTACCTAGCCCTCGTGCCAGTGTCAGCCTCTGTCGGTGACCAGATTGTAATATTCAGCGGTGGCAAACTACCGTTCCTCTTGAATGCTGTCGGGGACAAGTTCAAGCTTGTAGGACCTTGTTACGTCCATGGTATCATGGATGGGGAAGCCTTCCTGGATGATGGGGCAGAATCGGAGAACTTAGAATGGTTTACACTTTGTTAAAGCGCCATAGAGGCAGAGAAACAGATAATTACTGGCGTAAGTAGTGTCGAAATTGAATACAGGTAATTGAAACCAATGCCAATGCCAGGTCTAAGAAACATCTAGGTAGTCGTGCGACAAGTCGACAACCAACAGTATTTACAGGTGAAGGCTCTCTGGAAACCCGCTCAACATCAACAAATGCACCGATGCCCATCTGTACCCGTATCAATGATACACCCCCAGACACCCATTATGGACGCTCATATCGCACGTGTGGCTAATGTATAGAGAAATACACATCAAGATACGACTCAAAAGGGCCACAGGATTTACTCGCACTCAGGATACGCGCCCTTAGATGAGGGTGTCTTGAACAGCTTGATCTCAGCCTTGCGGCGGTTGACCAGGCCCTGCAAGACCTCACCCCCCGCCAGGCGCCACTTGGGCAGCTCCTCGCAGGCGACTGTATCGGGGTCTTCGCCTTCGTTCAAGCGCTTGACTAGCGTTGAGGTCTCCGCGTTGCCACAGCCCACGTTGAAGACCCACGAAGTGAGCGCGGCCCACTGGTTGTCGTTGAGCTTGGGAGTGGTGTTGAGGTAGCCGGCCAGGCATCCGGAGTACTCGGGTATGTCGTCGTTGAGAAGCTGGGTGGCGGTAGCCTCAGTCAAGGGAAACTCGTACTCGACCTCGGCGCAGTTCGGCTCCTCGCACAGATGGCCGTAGCCGACGGTGGGCAGGCCGATGGGGTCAGGTTCGGGGCTAGCAACAAAGCCTTCCCACTGCTTGATCAAGTCGATGCCGGCGGTGTTGAGGGCCTTGCAGGCTCCACCGGTAGGAGGCGGGCTGCCGTCGCATGTGTCGGTGACGTATCCGTCAATGCCGGTCTTGACGTAGTAGTCGGAAACATAGCAGCCGTCGGATGTCTTGTCCCAGATGCTGTTGCCAAATATGTTGGTTCCTTCGGTTTGGCAGCTGATCTCGACGTCGGTACCCACGGCATATGACCTTTCGACGGCGGCAGTTGTGCTCGGTCCCGAGCGGCAGTTAACACTATCCGCGGTGATGGGGTATGCACTAGCCATAGAGGCTGCGGCCAGGGAGTAAGCGACGAACCCTGTGGACTTCATACTGAATAATGCGAGGGGAAAGAAGCCACCGTGTTTGCGTATCCGTAATAGAGGTGGATGTGGTGATTGTGTTATATCCTTGACAGTAAACAACTCGACGAAGTCAAGAACAAGCCGACGCAGCGCCTCTCTTAACTCTAAATGCGGGCCACCGAGGAACTTCTTAAGATAAGGTAGGGCTTCCAAGTACATAAATAACATCTACCCCACCTTAGTTACCCTTGGCAAGATGGTTTGGGCAAGAAAGCATGGAGAGGGCGTCTAATGTCAGACGGGCTAGTTCTCGGCCGAGGCTGGCTCGTGCCCCATTGAAACCGATGTCACCTCGCCTTGGCGAAATTTTTCTGCCTTTTATGTGAGAACCCCTAATTACCTTGAGCGCGTTGTCAATTGGCTGGAACCCCTTTTTCGAAGCTCCCTGTCCCTGCGCACGCGGAACGGCGGCTGGACTAGCACTCGACCTTGGAATCAGCACTGCCCGAACATGCACGCCGGGGGGATCTTCGGCAACAAAGATGCTCTCTTCTTTCAACGAGACTTGGCAACAGTTTTCTAAAGTTTCTAATAATACTTCGACCCTAATCCTTTGTACGCAGTACACGGTATGCATGACGTGTGTATGCTGGCTGGGGTCCGACAACCATGATGCACAAATGAGTTCGCACCGAAATATGGGATGAAGTTCCAGGTGTCTGATACAGACTAGGTAAGGCAATAACAAAAGAATCTGTTCAACCGGGCCTACTGACATGCACCCCACGAATGGCCTGGGTAACTGCAGATTAATTACGGAGTACCTATTCTTGGAATAGCCGTACTTCGCCATGCGCCACGAAAGGCAAAAGGCAAACCACGACAAGGACATCAAAGTGGAGGACAACCTGCAAGTTGCATGGGCGATCCAATTTGGCCGCGCTACGACCAGGGATGTCCCGTAAGCACGGTATTTCGACCTCTCTCGTTCAGGACCCCAATCTCGAAGGGTATTGATTGTCCCGCGCAACCAAACTCTAAATTGCACATCATACTGATCTTGTTTTATTCCTTATCCTTGAGATGCCTGGAGAGCGATAACGTCTTCTGGAGCAGTGGTGCGGTCGAGCCGTTTGGGTTGGAACAATTCTTCTTCAATTGCCTTGGAAACGGTACTGACCTAAGGCATGCCTTTCAGTAGCCCCAGCGTCCCGCCTCTTGAGGGCAAGCCGCGCCTTGGGCCAGCCATATGTCACATCCCTAGGAAAAGCCCCCTTTTTTGGCACGACAAAACCCCACCTTTTTTATTTTCATCGCCATTTTCACAACTACCTATCTACCAAGGTAGGCAGGGTTATGAAATATCTCGCCTGGCCCAGCAACGTGAGATGAGTTATCTCGTAGTAATACACAATGTTGAGTGCAGGAAAATTAGGGTTTCTTTGGATCTTAAAGAACTCTGTACCTGCAATCTAATGTCGAGACTTCACTCTTTGGAGTTAGCACTCAACCTTGCAAACGCGGATCCGAACTCTGGAACACTCTCGTCTTCTGAGATATACTGTGCCGCACCGGTATATCTCCAACGTTGGAAGTGGGCTGTGCCTCCGTCTGGACAGTCGAGCCCAGCTCCTGCGCCGTTACAAGTTGCGTAGGCACCAACCAGCGTACCCACGAACGATCCACTTCCGCCACTCACGAGCTCCGCCGACGCAGTTCCGATGATGATCTTGGCGTTAGGGTTTGAGGCTGGCATTGCCGAAAGGGTGTAGGCGGTGTCGTTTGCCGTCTGTATCTGCAGCCGGATCGGACCGTCGACCCAATCCTCCGGCACCGGGACGAGGTGATCCGGGGGTGCGGCGACGGTACCGATGGCACGGAAGCGGAAGTAGGGTTGAGGTTTGTCTTGGCGCTTTGTCTTGGCACATGAGCTGGGGGCGAGGAGTACCACGCCGAGGTCAATGTGGTTGAACTGAGTCAAGAAGGCTGTGACGCCAGCCTCCTGTCCGACCTCCTCGGGATTGAAAGATAGGTCGACGTTAAATGTAAACAGTGTGTCTGTCTGTCGACGACCAATAAAGGCGAGACCGTTCTGGCCTGTGAATTCAGGGGTAACGTCCGATTCTGGAGTTCCCGTGAGGTTGTTTCGGACCGGGACGATCTGCAGCCCTTTCTCTGTAGTAGAGAATGTTCCGTCTCTTGGTACGCGCCAATAAACAAGATTTTGTGGAAGCGAAGTGCCTTCTGTGAAGTCGTAAATGTCCGGGTCCGAGTTGAAGGGCCCATCTCCCGGAATGTTGCGGCTCGTCGGAGGTAGCGGCCAACCACTCATTCGGCCACGGACGGGCTGCATCACAGGCCACTCACCGTCGTTCCAGGTTACGGGGAAGAGAACTGCTTCTCGACCCATAGGATAAATGCTATAGCCAGGCCCTGATCGAGTTGAGAGGCTCATTCCCCACCAGTTTCCATTGCCGTCCTGGAACAAATCCGCGTGTCCTACTGTCTGGAAGTATTCATCGGTGCCGCGGTTTGTAAGGATGGGGTTTTGAGCGTAACCTTCGTATGGTCCGGTAATATTACGAGACCTAGATATCGTAACGGAATGGTCCGTCGCAGTTCCACCTTCGGCGATCATGAGGTAATACCAGCCGTCCTTTTTGTAGAGGTGCGGACCCTCGGGCCACACGCCTCCAGTTCCGTTCCATAAACTGATTGGTGGTTGGCTAAGCTCACCAGTTTCCAAATTGAGTTCCTGGAGGATGATTCCCTGGGTTGCAACATAGAGCTTGCCGTCATCATCCCAGAATAGATCGGGATCGATCATTTCCGGATGGAATATCACTGGGTCGGACCACGACTGGTCGCTGAAAGGGTCTGAAGATTTGAAAACCACACCGATGATGCCCGATGGCTGGCCAAGATACTCGCAGATCAAATAGAACTCTCCATCGTGGTATCTCAAAGTTGGCGCGAACATACCATCTTGCTGCCCGCTCGTGTTCCTGCTAACACCTGGAAGCTGACTCTCACGATTCCAAGCGTGGCTGACGAGTTTCCAGTTGGTTAGATCTTTAGATGCGTATACGGGAATTCCTGGGAAAGAGATGAACGTCGAAGTTGCGCAAAAGAAAGTGTCGTTGACGTGAGTGCATGAAGGATCGGAATGCCACCCTGGCAGGACGGGGTTGTAGTAAGTCGAGTTCTGGAGCTCTGCACCGAAGGCGGTGCCCGCAATGGCAAACAACGTCCACAATATCGAGATGATTAACTTCATGTTGGGGGGCCTCATCTGCTCTGTTAACTTTGCAGCTATATGACATCTATGGGAGTAAAATCTCCCACTATTTCCCACTGCTCTCAGTTTCTACTTTATACTTGTTTGAATAGAGGCCCCGCACGGGTGAACCTTTGCCCCTGTTGTTGTTTAGCCGGGCAATGCCAGTGCTACATTAGTTCCTCCAAGTTGTCGTACGCCAGTGTCTACTACCTACGCATCTGCCTTTTAAACCTTTTGCCTACAAATGTGACCAATGCTGATTGGCGCGCGTCAAAATAAAGACGTAACGGCCTGTCCTTGCGTCTCGGTTCACTCGACGGCCAAAGGAGGCCCGAAAGAAAAGAACCGAGCCCAATCCATCGTCGCTTAACCAATTACAACAGAAACCTGAGCTGTTACGACGTAACTCGAGGACAATGTACAGGACCATCATTTAGAATCCTCGATTGATAGGGATGAAATGACGCGTTCTACCTATTCCCCTTGTCAATTCCACAATCTCCACCTTCTGATACTTCGTGGTAAACCTCAAAGGATCTGCTAGGGGCTAGCCAAAGCGTGGTATAACGGTGGATAGGCAGCAATGCATAGGTACTTGATTTTACTAACCTAATAGATGGGATCATAGGCACCTATTCTCTGCGGGAGGGGCATGGATTACGAATCCGCCCCAGTATACCCATTCCGCGTCATACTGGGGGGTCCAACGACAACACTCGATGGGAAGACGCGGAAATCTGACGTACGAAGTAACCGCGTGGCCTCTCAACCGTCAAATCGGGTGGTCTTGGAGTTCGGAACGCCGGGAGGAGGCCGGCCCTAGCTCCCGACAAGACGTACTAGACTCCCATGCGGGGTTCCCCTCAAACATAAATAGCAGGTGAAGGATCATTGTGGACATGTGTTGGAGCTCCATCTGCTTCATTTACTCCCAACTGGTGAAAACAACTTACCATGGAATTCAAGCCTACCACAGCAATTGTCCACAATGAAGGCTGCGATCTGCATTACTGGCACCAGGGCGAGGGGCCTCTCATTACCTTTATACCCGGTGGGAACGGCCATGGACGGCAATTCAACAATATCATCGCTGCCCTTTCTGCGCAATTCACCTGTGTAACTTTTGACCGGCGCCAGATGTCGTCAAGCCAGGTTCCGGTCAATAAGAGATTCAATCCTCCGCAACAAGCACGAGATGTTCGGGCAATCATCAAGGCCCTGGGCTTTGAGAAGTCTATATTGTTCGGCAGTAGCAGTGGGGGCATAATTGGGTTTCAATTTGCCCACGACTTTCCAGAAATGGTTGATCACTTAATCTCTCATGAGGCGGGGACTACAACTCTCCTCCCCGACGCTTCTGAGATAATGGAGCGGTGTATTCATCTGATGGAGGTTCACCAAGCATATGGCTTCGAGCAGGCTCAACGGGAGTTTGAGACACTGCTAATAGGGTATGATGATGAGGGTATCCCGAAGACCGTACCACCTGAGCCGGCAAACCCTCGCAACTTTTGGGAGAACGAGTTCGCGGCCTTGGTAGGATATGTGCCTAACTTGTGGCGCTTGAAAGAGAACAAAGTCAGCGTTGGTGTTATGAGAGGCATTCGGTGCAAGGATGCTTTCTATGCTAGAGCAGTGGAGGAACAGGCAAAGATCCTTGACTGTCCCAGAATGGCAGTGCCGGGGCATCACCAAGGCTTCGAGGTTGAGACCAAGGAATTCCTCCCTTCGCTTCTGGAAATGCTGGATATCCTAGAGAAAAGGAGATAATCTATATGGGAGATCATTGATGTTTGATTTGGTAGAATAAAGCTATAATAATCCAATCAGTCGATTGCTCAGTCCATTATGATCGTGGTGAACTCGGGAGAGTGATCGGGAACTCGAGAATGGAGATATAGATATGGGTTATTTACATTGCAGCACCCATATTCTTTGAGAGCTTCAAACCTCCTGGAGAACCAAACGTTCAGCCCGGGGCTCAACTCCTTTCATATACCCCCTTAGTATCCATCTTGAGCGCGTATCGGCGTTGCCGACTGAACGAGCCACGCTGGCGTTAGCCGGGATCTATCAAACCGTCAATCTACCACTGTATTACATAGCTATTAAGGTTGATCCGATTTTACCTCACGATCTCCAACTTCCACCGATTTTCCTCGTCGAACCAAGAAAGAAACCCCCAATTTCTTTAATTCAACTAATTATAAAATCGCCGAGATATCAGAGTAGTATTATAACTCGCTGCCGAATCTCACCACGTGCCGAAAATCGCAAGGAGGAGGGGAGGAGGACATACCTTGAGATCGTACAGTTCCGTCTCGTTGGTGCACCAAACGGCGTAATAGAGGTTGTAATCGTCTCCGATGATGCGGACTGCCTTGTACGTGTTGTTCCCCACGGCGATGCTGGGCTGGGCGCCGTAGCCAGGGTCGATCATGCCCGCATCGCCGTAGGATCCCATGACGCCCTCGGGGATGGCGAGGCCCCAGTACTCGATCACGACGTGCTCCTGCTTGGAGGCCTGCATCTCCTCGAGGGTCAGGGGCAGCGGGTAGCCATCACTGGGGCCTTTGGGGAGGGACTGGCCCGCCAGCGTCATGATGGTCGAGGCGATGTCGGTGTGCGCCGTTACTGCTTTGCTAACATGGCCCGCAGAGACGCCAGGTCCGCGCTATTTTGATGATCTCACATCAGACAAGAATCGGTAGCAGAGAAGATGCAGAGAAAGAGAGAGTCGCGATTGAAAGGAACGATACGTGGGAGGGCTCAAGGACAAGACTCACAACAATCAGCGGGATATGCACATCCGTGTCAAAGCCGCACTCCTTACCAGGGTGCATCCGGTGCTGGCTGATATGGTAGCCATTGTCGGTGGTATAGAATATGTAGGTGTTCTCGAGTTGCCCGGTCTCTTCGAGGGTCGTAATCATTGCCTCGACGGATTCATCCACGGACTGCAGGGCCCGCAGACGAGACCGCTGAAACTCGTCGTTGTAGCGGGTCACCGTGTCGTTGAGGCGCGGAAGGTCCTTGACCCAGCTGACGCCCCCCCTACGTCTCCGGGTTGAAGTTCTCGTCTCTCGGAATGACATAGTCTTTGAAGAGGTGCGCGTGTCGGTCCGCGTACTCAGGCTTGTCCATGATGACATCGGGCACCAGCTGGACTCTGCTGTGGGGGGCGATGGGCGCGTGGACGAGGAACCAGGGCTCGTCGTGGGCGATAGCCTCGCGCAGGATGCCGTGGGCCTTGGCGGCGGTGACGTCGGGCGAGTATTGGCCAGCGTAACTTACGGGGACGCCGCCGTTGCGGGACATGGTGGCTTTGCGGTACTGGTACGTGTAGGGGTCCAGGACAAAGTCGGAGCCGTTGAAGCCGCCGGCGTAGGGCTGGTTGTAGTTCTCGACGGAGTGGTGTTTCCAGAGCTTGCCCGAGTAGTAGGTGTTGTAACCGACGGCCTGGAGCCAGTGGGGTAGGTAGTCATCGTTGATGCCCTCGCGGACGACCTTGGGAAATCCGCCGTAGGGAACCCAGACGTCCGTGACATTGGTGTTGTGTGCGGCCTTGCCAGTCCAGAGGTTGACGCGCGACGGGCAGCACAAGGCGACGGTGCAGTAGTGGTTCGAGTAGAGGGTGCCCTCGTTGAGGAGGTATTTCTGGAGGAGCGGCGTATGCTGGAGCGACTCCTTGTGCCTGTGGTAGCGTCTCGACGATAGCGAGCCAGTGGGCCGTCCTCCCTTTCTTCGCGCTCTGCACAGCCCCGAGACCACTCACCAGTCCTGGTCATCCGTCAACATGAAGAGAATGTTGGGCTGTTTCTTCGATGCTAACGACGAGGCGTACGACGTCGCCAGGAATAAGGCCGACAGCGCGGCAAGAGAAAGGCACACCATGGCGGAGAGCCTTCAGGCACATACAAGAGGGAGAGGGAGAAGAGGAGGGGATGATGTCATGACAGGATGTACAAGTCTGCGCTGCCTGGACGGGGCCGAGTTGAAGGCTCCTTTTGGGACCCCCTCACAGTGGCGTCGTCTGTCGCATTCGACGGGAACCATGGCTCGGACGGTCGAGGCTGGGTGCCGGCCCCACCAGACTAACATGACTCTACCGTCGGCTGTTTCCTGTCCCAGCCGACCTGGGATGCGGGGGAACCCCACGACTATGTCCCACCGAGCCCCCCATGATTCCGACTAACATGACATGCAGCCAGAGGACGCGGCAAACCCGTGCCGGCGAGTATGCAACATGACGCCCGAGCAGGTGTGGCCGAAACGTGCCATCGACCGTGACAACCAGCGGCACCTCCGGGCCAGGCGCAAGGCGTACACGAAGCACCTGGAGGAGGAAATTACCCGTCTCCAGCGGAAGCTGGCCGATGCAGAGGCTTGCATCGCCGCCCTGGAACAGGAACAGCAGAACCGGTCGCTCAGAGAGCCCCGGCGGCGGCGAAGACAGCACCGGCCTCGGTAGACCCGGGTCGCCCCGGCCCGGACATGGCCACCCTCGCCAACGTGTCCCTCCGGCTAAGCCCTGGCATCACGCTCAACTTGGCGCACGAGGGGGAGCTTTTCAACTTCCCTCCGTTTTGTGCCGTAAGAAGGGTGACTTCCCGGTCGTTGCAAGTATTTTCCGCGCAATCTCCCTGGCCGACCTAATGGCAGTCACTCAGAGGAGCTTTATACTTGCAGCAGTACTTCCTGCCGTACTTCCACAATCTGCATGAATCATCGCCCAGATCATTGGCGTAGGCAACGTCCGTCTCGGCGGTTTCGCATTCCGTTACGCCGCTGTGATGATAGACAAGTGGCACCGCTGTTGTTAGCCTGAGACTTTTCTTGGGGTCGGCGAGATGATGGATGGCCAGAGGTTGGAGGATGGGGGTTCACCAGTAGTACCGTTGTTCTCCGGGAGGGATTAAGGAGGGGATGCTGCCTGGAAGAAAGTACAGTCACCAATCCATCTGCAATTCCTTGTGAGGTTGGGCCACTCGTCGTAACTACAGCAGAAGAACTTGTAGCCGCGGTCGCACCGCTTCTCGTTTCCCTCGGTCGGAGAACCGCCCCAGCCTGACTGGTAGAGCGTGACCTCGCCGGGGTGGCATTGTCCGTTGCAGTCCGCACCACCACCCCTCCACGTGCATGACTTGGGCGCCGTCGTTGTCTTGCAGCAGATCGGTAGCGCCTTATCACGGAATGTCTCGTCAGCACACACACACTCATGAGAGCCAACACCGTAAGCGAGTCCAGGTCGTCGTCTGGTTCTGCCTCAACGGGCTCGGCCGATGGATCCTCCAGAGATATTGACTTTGGGACGTAACTGGCGATATGAGACCAGAAAGGGTGTTGATGGACGGCAAGGTTGTCCTCGGCGGGAATCAACGTCCCGTCCGTGCTCATGACGTTGGTTGCGCCAATCGTGACCAAGTTCTGTACCAGAACGCCCCCGTGGTTCTCCTTGAACTCGACCATGACTTTCTGACAGTTGTATTTCGGCACTTGATCAAATAAATGCGTTAGACCCCCATCCCGGCCGTAATCGAAACTCGGAGAGGTAGAAAGGAGAGCAACCGAGACGTACCGCATTCCTGCTCATAAGTGTCGAACCACGAGTACAGTCCGGCTCCGAGAATCGTAATGTCCTGCGAGTCAACAACACGAACTGCCCATCCTTCGTCGCAGGGCTCCTTATCTGTGCAGGGAAATGTCGGGTCCCTATTGAAGCTACCCACAGCATCCTTGAAAGGCTCTGGTGGTTTAGGAGTGGGCTGGTAGTATGGCTGCTCTGTCTGTATCATGCCAGCTACAACATTCTCTGCTTTGAAGAATTGATACTGATAGAACACCGAATGCTCGGAGGACGTCCCGTACAGCCATACAGGATTGGTGCTTTCAATCCGAAACCCTCGTGCGTTGTAGATGGAATATCTGCGCTTTACCTGCCCCACTTAGGTATTTGGCGCTCTCTAAGCTTTATCCTCCCCAATTAACCGTAGCCAGTCCTCATGAATAGTGTTTCATTTAGAACAAATGAGCATTTGAACATGAGATCTGTCAAAAATACAGACTTCACTTCATCAAACCCGAATGTATGTAGGTTGAAAAGTCTTTGGAAAACGTTGCCATTAACCAACGTGGTCGGCGGTGCGTTAGAACATCCTCTTCGATCCAGGCATGCGACGCTACCTACGCCTAAGCGTCACGACCATCCTTCGCACGCTTCGGCTGGCTTGAAGACTGGGAGGTAGCAGATGGCCAATCACATATCCGCATCAGCAGGCCCAAGACTACTATTTCCCCAGCCGAGTCGCTGATGCGTGCTCGTCGTTATGAAGGCAAATATCATCTGCATCATGGCCCTCATGGCCGGTTGTGTTACCGGCCAGGAGTGCAAGTGTTTCCCAGATGAACCATGTTGGCCGTCGCTGGATGAGTGGGCCCAACTTAACAACACAGTGGACGGGAGATTGGTAGCTACTACCCCTTTGGGTAAACAATGCCACGATCCTGAGTTCAACGCCACTGAATGCGATTATCTGAAGGAACATTGGGACTCCGTTAATCTCCAGTGAGCTGGTGAACAGACATCCCATTAATTCCCAGCCCCAAAGCTAACGAAAAGTACCAGCATGGACGACTCAGCCTCAGTCATGTCACCGTATTTTGCAAACCAAAGCTGTGACCCTTTCACAGCAAGGGCTACCCCTTGTACCCTAGGCAACTACGTACAATACGCTGTGGCCGTCCAATCATACAACGACGTGATTAGTACGATCAGCTTTGCAAAATCCCACAATATCCGTTTCGTGATCCGCAATACCGGTCACGACTATCTAGGAAGATCAACTGGCGCCGGTGCCCTTTCTGTCTGGATGCACCATTTAAAGAACATCACCTTCAAAAACTGGGAAGACTCGTTCTACAATGGAAAAGCTGTAAAGCTCGGCGCCGGTGTGCAAGGATATGACATCATGGCTGCGGCTAGAGACGAAGGTGTTGTTGTTGTCGGTGGTGAATGTCCCACGGTTGGCCCAGCTGGTGGCTACACCCAAGGAGGGGGCCACTCAGCGCTCTCAACGTCGTTCGGCCTATCTGCTGATAACACAGTGGAATGGGAGGTTGTTACGGCTAATGGCGAGCTTCTTACTGCTTCAAGAACGAAGAATACTGACCTGTACTGGGCCCTCAGTGGTGGAGGGGCTGGAAATTACGGTGTTGTACTTTCGATGACCGTGAAGGTGTTCCCAGATGCCCCCGTTGCTAGCGCATCTCTAATCTTCGTCACTTCCAACAACCCACGGGACAGGTTCTGGGAAGCAGTCGACGCTTTCCACAACGCCCTACCAGATATCATTGATGCCGGGTGCATGGTGGTTTATGATATTACTGACAAGGTAGGCATTGCAAATTTCTCTAGTCTATTCGCCGCTTAACACGACACGTTTAGTTCTTCCAATTGGCCCCATTAACCGCATATAACAAATCCGAGGCCCAGGTCAGGGAAATCATGGCGCCATTACTACAGACGCTCGACACCATGAACATTACGTACTTCTCTAGTTTTGGTTCTTTTACCAGTTACTACGACCACTACAACCAATACTTCGGTCCGCTACCTTTCGGCGCCATTACCTTGGGGGTCTCCCGAAACTCTGGTAGAGTCGGTGGGAGACTGATCCCTAGGTCTGTGGTTCAAAACAATAACACAGGCGTGGGGGCTGCTGCTCGCTTTGTCACCGAGCAGGGAGTCGCCTGGGTAGGCGTGGCCACCAACGTCAAACAATTTGCTGACTCGCACCGCAACGCGGTCCTGCCTGCGTGGCGCGACGCGCTCGTTCACGTCATCCTCACCGCCCCGCTAGCTTCCAACTTCTCCGAGTCTGGTCTATTTACCGAAAACAAAGATCTAATGACCGCAACTATCATGCCGGCGATGGAGGGCTTGACGCCAGGCTCTGGAGCGTACATGAATGAGGCAGATTTCCGGCAACCCAATTTCCAGGAAGAGTTCTTTGGGTCTAACTATGATCGTCTCTTGAGCATTAAGAAGAAATACGATCCAGAAAACCTTTTCTATGCCGTCAAGGCCGTGGGAAGTGAGGTTTGGGACATCCTCGAGGATGGTAGGATGTGCAACGCTGGAGTGGCTTGACTGTTTAACACGCAACTAAGTATTACGTTGGATGGAAGTTAACAAGGCGAGCCCACCATCTCTAAGGGGAAATAAAGCTTGTCTATCATTAATATGTTACGGTCTAATTCCCGTCAGAAATCAGTTCCGAGTAGGCCGGAGCGAACCCCAAGATATTCTTCTTGTTCCACTGCTTTCTGATTTTAACATTCCGAGTTAGTCTGTGTGATAAGACCCAACTTCCACGGCAACGAGTTGTAACTGCCGTCGGCACTTGGATCTAGGCCCTGGTATAAGAACCGCAGATTGCACGGGCTAATGGTCAAAGTTTGATCCGTCTGTGAGCGCACCACCTCGCCGTGGCTGATGCTGTTGGACCACGGGGTCCCGCTAAAGGCGACGTTGTTGGAACGTGCGAATGGGTTTGCCTCGGTATCGGCGAGGCCAGTCCAGGGCCCGGAAAGGCTATCGGCCGCCCAGGAGCGGAAGTAGCGGTTTCCGTCGCTGCCTATGGCCTCAACGAGCAGCAGATAACCGCCGCCTTCGACGGCGTACACGCAAGATGCTTCAAACAGCTTGTTACGGTCGGGATCGGACATGGCAATAATTGGGTCGGTCATGCCGTTGGGGAAGTTGCCCAGGGTAGTTTGCGATTGGTAGAGGTTACCGTTGTCGTCGGAGGAGAAGAGATAACAATTCTCCGTGTCGCAGATGACCCACATATCGACCCAGTATCCATCGCCAATGTTATCGGAGATGATGGTGGGCATGTCGGAGTAAAATGTCTTCGGTGCGCTCCATCCATCTGGATTGTTGATATCCTTGTTGGTCGAATAGGCGGCGTTGCCAGTTTGGTATACGAGGTACCAGAGGTCTTGCGGTTCAAAGTAGAAAACTTCCGGAGCGGCGCGGTAACCCACACCGATTGGGGTTTGGTCGAGGTAGTGGAAGGTAGCAGATCCGGCCTGGTCGAAGTCGGTGAAGTTCAAATAAACCAAGTTGTAGCCCGACTCCTGGGAGGTGCTAGCAAAGACGTGGTATGTGCCATTGATTTCAACGATGCTGGGATCCTTGATTCCAGCAAGCTTGCGATCATCATCCTTGGGGCCTATGAGAGGACCAGTTGAAGTCCATTCGAAGCTATTTGGTAGCTTGGCAGCTTGCCTAGCCTTTACAGCAGGCGTGACGAGCCCGCCATCGCGAACCGGCAACTTGCTCGCGGCTGCAGTGCAAACCGCCGTCATAAGGACAACAAAGGACAACATTTCCGCAGAAGCAAATTTGAAAAGCTACCGATTTGGCATCCTGGCGGCATTGCTAGGTTTATCTATGGTCCATTTCCAGCGTTTCATTTCGGGATCGTTGAGGGTTCCAATGCTACTGCGAAAACCCGGACAGCGGGTACGCGACGGCGATATTACCAGGTGTAGTAGCGGGGCTCTGCTCTCCATCGTGTGCTTGTTAATTAGTTAGGCATACATCCGGGCAGGTTCACGATTTCAGTATTAGCGCCCCAATCGGTTACATGTTCTAGAGGAGGAATAACGAGAAGTATGGCGGGCCGGAGCCATACACTCCGAGTTTCTCGTCGGCGCAACAACAACCGAAAAGCCTTATCCATACTAGGCCACGAAGGTGTCAGCAACTTTACTGGACCGTTATTCCAGCCAAGGTTTTGCAGACCAATGTTCATAGCCGCTTCGACTCACTATGCGTAGACCGAAAAAGAGGGACCGAATCACAGCGAAGGCTAACCGCAATGCAGGATCAGGGTTGTCTTTCTCGCGAGAGGATTTTTGCCCCGGCCATCTTATCCCTCGTACGTGGAGGATGGTATCCTTGTTCTTCCCAAATGACTTTAACTCCTCCCATCGTCATAGACTAGCCCATATCTACTCTCGTCGCATTTGCCCGTGCTTTAAAGATCAATGATGCAAATATCAAATTAGATATGCAGATTGTCTACAAGACCTTGAGCAAACTGTTCAGGGTGGGAGAGATATCCAAGATGGGCACCCGGGAAATCCACCACTTCTAACCCCAACTTCGTGGCTAAGGCTGTGTTCGGGAGATAGGGCATCTGTTGAGAAGATTCTCTGCCGCAGATCAGAACTAGATGCTTACGCAGCGGATCAAGTGCCGCCACGTCGAATCTCGCCGAGGGGTATTGGCGCAACTCGTGCTCGAACCAATACGTCAAGTTTCGAACCGCGTTCTCGGCATCGCTGTTACCAGCCCTACGCTCTTTCATGCGGCTGGCTTCTTCCTCGCTTAGCACTCCCGCCGCAAACTTGTCCATAGACTGCCGTATGCCTTCTTTGCGGTAAGTGTCATACACATCGGCGAAAAAGCTGACCCATTTGGACGCGTCGGGCTCGCCAAGCAGACGCACCGCAGGCGGTTCGTGGGGGATCAGGGTGTGGACCACCGAGGGGTGGCGGAGAAGGAGCTGGATCGCGACGATCGCTCCAGAGCTGCTGCCGAAGACAAAAGCTGGCTCATTGGCGAGGTGTTGTATGAGGAGGCAGGCGTCATCTGCGTCTACCTCAAGCTTTCGCTCGTAGTCTTGGTCGCCGCGCAGCTCACTTCGAGAGTAGCCACGGCGGTCGTACAACACCACCGTGAAACGATGGCTTAGGTACTGGGAGATAGGTGTAAAGACTGTGGTATCCCCATTTGCGCCAGGGATCATTAATAGAAGCGGGCCTGCCCCCACCGTCTCGTAGTACAGTGAGGCTCCAGGGACGTCGAAATGATTTCCAAGCATGGCTTTCGTCGCAAGAGGCTTGGGGAAAGTTGCATCCAACGGGGCAATATAAGTACTGAAGATCGTTGATAAGGCATTTGGATGACATCGACTGACACCTTATACTACCCCACCTCAAGTTAAGAACTAGGCCGAAGACGGAGCATAACGGATAACCATGTTAGAAGGGCCCGCACATCTGAACCATTGCGATGTGCCGCCAATGCATACAACTCTTCTGTTTTTATGCAAAAGGTTTGAGCATAATTACCTCCTTGCCGTTGGCCTACTCCGACACCCCTATTGTGGCACTAGCCAGGCGAATCTTGCGTAGGCCTATGTTTCGTTTCGACGAAGTCGATGACGCCATTGTCTTTTGGGCGGAACGGTCAAGCCGTCGGCATTGGTGACATAGGTATCTGCTTCGATAACCACCCCGTCTAACTAACGTGGAATGAAAGGAAGCTACGTAGATTTAAGCTATATACAATGCACATCGTTTAGATTGAGTAACACAGAGGGTTTAATTAATCAGAGTCGAGACTTGCAAGCAGGTCGGCCGAGGGCGCGAAGAATGTGGTACCCGTGAGCGGTTTGGAGAAGTCCAGGATCCGGTCGTGTTTTCCAGGCGGATCACCAATAAACATACGCTCCATCATGCGCTCGATAACCCACAAACGCCGCGAGTAGCCAATGAAGTATGTCCCGAACTCACCTGAGCCAGGAGACCCGAACGGCATATTATCGCGCAGTATTCCATGCTCGTCGCCGTTCTCGTCTTCGATTGTGGTTAGCGTCTTATGAGACCGCTGACCGGAAGTCGCGTCGTCAAGCTCGATGTTATCCAACTTTGTACGCCCGATGACAGCCTCCTGGCCTTCGGTCTTGAGGGCGCCCCATCCTTTGAGGTCATGCACGTACTTCTGCACGACGATGTAGCTACCACCAGCGGCGGATGAGTCCTCCTCGGCCACCAAGACAGAGGTGGGCACGGCAGGGCCGACAGGGTTGGCCGTGCCGTCGACGAATCCGAGAAGATCCCGCGCGTCAAAGTACCGGAAGCCGACTGTCTCGTCGACGACCTCGACAGCGTCACCCAACATGTCCATCAGCTGCCGCTCGAACTCAAAGCATAAATCACGGCGATCCGCGCGAATGTGGAAAAGCAAGTCGCCGGGAGTCGATACGGCCGTGTGGACGGCGCCCTTGACGACCGGGAATGGATGGAGCTCTGCAGGTCGGGGCCGGCGGGTGACGCCATCCCAGACGTTGCTGCCGATGCCGACGGTGCAGGCAAATCGGGCATCGGGGCCTCTAATGGTGACATTCTTGGCGAGGTCGTCGATGCTTGCTAGCGCTGCACGTACCGTCTGGACTGCGTTAGGCTTAGCGGTGATCGAGAGGATGAGAAAGGTGGCTGACCGCGTCAACGGCGCGTCGACGGGCTGTGATCGCTCGACGTGGATGCGGCGGTCCATGCTTGAAGTTGTGGTCTGCTTGATAGCCTGAAGCTGGGCCAGTCTTGGCCGGCGACGGTTTGCCAATTGTGATTGCGGGGCCGACCAGGTCAGGGCCGAGGTGGCTCTTCCTTGAACAGTCCGTTGCCTGAGGTCTGTGGTGCTAAACCGAGACAAGTGCCAACTTTGGAGCGACCGGGTCCTGCTATAGAGCCCGTTAAAGACGATATTCCCGGCCCTTGTATGCATTCCCTCTTTGTCACCGTCACAAGGCAGTACCTAATGATGAGAGACCTGGGTCAATACTCGCAGCGTTGGAGTTGCGATGCATCCTGGGGTGATCAGTGTTGACGTCATCATCTTGGGTTACTCATAATCCTCGTCCACCTATCGCGGGGAGGGGATTCGTAAGCCGGACAGTCATGGTTCAGGCACCAGGCACACAGCAGTAACTGTACCTGGCAACCACCTGGACAACAACTAGGCATCACTGAAAATGAATTCGATGGTAACTCAGCTCCCGAGCCTTACAAAGTAGGTAGTTACACCAGGCTGAGGACGTGTGTCTGAACATTCCTAGCCCTGCACCCGATCATACCTTGGTAGGTAGTTGCCAAAACATCAATGTACCGTGTACGGTAGTACCTACCCAAACAAAAAGAAAAGAAATCTGGGAAGTCGCCCACCTCTCCCAACACATTTCCGAGCCAAGAATTTCTCCGAATCGGGAAGCCACGACCACGCTTCGCATACCGTTCACTCATTGCAGGCGTACGACGGGAGCTCCCAACCATACTTCTTCGCCTTCCTCCTCCATTATCGTGATTTGGGTATTTCCCCTACTTTTTAATTTTTTTTTTTTTTTTTTACGACGTCCTCACCGTTTGTGCCAGGAGCCAAATTCAGTAAGCCCATCACGCTTCCTAAACATCGACCTGCCCAGGTTCTTCACTTTCGGTTTTACCAGACCCCAGTATCTCGAGTACCGGAGTATTCAGCTTGACGACCTTTTATTTCTCGATTTTCTGTGCGAGAAGTTAATCGTACTCTCCTTTTTAGGTACCATCCAGCACGAAATTCTACCCTGAAATGACGGCGGACTTCCACGGTGAACGGTAACGCCCTCGTGACAGGTAACTGAACCCAACATACCTGCCTGCCTACCTACCTTAGATACTAAGGTAGGTAGGTACAAATCTCTTGCGTCGTGTATCCACAGTTTGCTAACCACGTCCCGGATTCTCCCTGCAATTAGCAAACATATCGCTCCGATGGCGCCCCTTCGCAACCGCCCCTGGTTGACCGAACGGTCCGGAAATATCACAAAACCGTGTGCGTTACTATATACCGAGCGCGACAAAGTCATGGTCATTGGAGGGCATGATTTGGGGTACACTTCTCACATCCACACCGAGTTGGTTTGGTCTCGACCTGCCACCAACTTGCCATTCCTTGGTGTTGAGATGCACTTTCCAAGGTCCCCTGACGACTGCGCGGCATTTTTCTTCCGCAGAGAAACACGCCTTCACCGAGACATATCCTGACGATAAAGTTCATTACTGGGTCGTTCACCAGTAGGTGGGAGCACCTGCCCGACGAACTATTCACGGGGCTGCCAGCTCGGGAAGGCGCGGAAACCGTCAATCAAATGGCTCTTCTCCATATCAACTTCCATCCGGGTCAACGAGTAATCGTTCAGAATGTGGGGATCCCGTTCCTCGCTGCTAACCCCATTGATGATGGCATCGTCAACGGCGGGCGGCCTGTTCAGGGATTCAAGAACCTTCGCGCGATTTTCTCCCAGACCGTCTTCACCATCCTCCTCAAGGACAGGGTGGTTCTTCCCCACACACCGGCCGAGTCCTCAAAATCCACTTCCCGGTCGGACTCACCGATCTTCCCTTTCCCATATTCCAACGGGTGTGTATCTTTCCTTCGGGCTAGCTCCCCTTTGCCTAACTGGGACAAGCTCACATTTATCTACTAACTCTAGTGCCTGGGACATGGCAAGATATCGAAAGGAGATCCCCGCCTATGCCCGTCATTCCCCTTATCAACCAACGGTCAAGTTTGACAACGATAGTGACTACTTAATATCGGCTACACAAGGAGCAATCCAGGACGTTTTCGACTTAGCCGAGGATATTATTGGAATCCGAAAGACACAAGTCCAATGTGCTTTTCTCACGGCGCCGAACACCCCTGGCGAAACGCGTCAAGAATTCATTGCCCTCGTCTGGTATAATCCTAAGCATGTATGTCCATCATGGATTCCCCCGATACCTCCACTTTACAATCTTGTATTAAAATCTGACGTAGCGCAACAGGCCCCGTTCAAACAATCACTTCGTCACCTACTAAACCAGGACGGTTTCCTCGGCTTCGCATTCCAGCCACCACCTAAAGAGGGGGAGAAGGATGTTGCCTGGGACGCCTACCAGATACCCCGATCCGAGTGGAAGTACAAATGGCGAAAGGCGAAGTGCGACCTCGCCCGTAAGATCCGCCAGCCTTCTAAGCCCCGCAAGGCCGCGTTTGCCATAAATAACATGCCCTTTGAGGCGTACGATGACTTCGACAAGGATAATAAGTCGTAGAACGATTATTATCTCAAGTTCAGCGTTGGAATCGACGTTGCCAAACGTCGTGTCTATGCCGCAAACAGGCTCTTTCCAGAAAGCAGCGGGAAGAACCCTGCTGAGACGAAAGATACCACTGATAACCCTCACCGAGAGGTCATGAACCAGTATCAGAAGGAACTTTTCCGCGGCTCCGGTTTCAATAGCCTACTATCCTCGCCGCAGAACCTCAATGACCAGCCACTCGTTCTCCCAAAGGTTGACATATTCTCTGGCATCGATCACGCTTACAAAACCGCCATCCTCGCCCAGATATCACGCAGTGCTTGTTTTGAGAAGTTTCTCCAGCTCGTAGGCCTAGCATTCATCCCGATCATTGGATTTGCTGGCTCTGGAAAGACCGAGATGCTTGCCCTCAGCTCCCTCGCATTTATCGCAAACCCAGATATTGGGAGGATTTACTGCAGCGCGCCGACACATGTAGCGACATCCAACTTCGCCCAGAGGCTGCACCGACTTGGTGGCCAGATTGCAGCCAAACTTGATTCGCGCAGCCCTGGGAAGTTTAAGATTCCTTTCGTTGTTCGCGGGTACGAGCTTCGGTCGGAGGCTGCGGCCTTTATTCAGATGATCGAAGGAAAGCACCCAAACGTAAAAGACCCATATTACGTTACAGAATGGCCGCTCCCGCTCTCGCCATGCGAATGGCTACTGAAGGTAGTCCACTTTGCCCAATTCCACCTGGAAGAGATGGACTGCCCCAGGCTCCATAGCCTCCGCGAACGCTTCGACGCCAAGCCGCAGTACAAAGGTCTTCGTCTGTTCGTCGCCGGAGATATCTCTTTCCATGAGGTTGCCAGGTACCTACCTTCCGGAAAGGATGAGGACACCCCGATGGGCGTCGTGAGAGATCTGATCACCGAGGTTATCGCCAGCGCGGACGCGGTGTGCACAACTCCTTACACGTCTGACGGGAAAGTCTACGAGCTTTTCAAAACCACAATCGCTCGAGGTGTGGTTTTGGACGAAGCCGGCGCGATGCACCAAGCCGATGCTATGCAGGTGTGGGGCCCTGGCTGTCGGCCATGTGTCCTGGCAGGAGATGAGAGGCAGCTCCCTCCCGCAGTGATGACTGACGGCCAGCGCGATATCGAGGGCAACTTTATGAACATGTTCTCACTACACGCGAGGATTTCCATCCTGGAACACGTCAAACGTTCTGGATGGCCTTGCTTCGTGTTAAACACGCAATATCGCATTGTGCCAGGCGGTTTTGATGTTGCGCGGCAGACTATTTACCCAGATGTCGTCGGTTTTCAGTATGCGCCCTCGGTCTCGCTTCAGAATCACCCCCAGGCTAGCAAGATTGAGGCGTGGGCTCTTAACAGATACAATCCCGGTATGAAGTACGCCAGTCCTCGCTCTTCCCCGACTGGCAAGGTTCTTCCTTGGTTCATTAGCTGTGATGCGCCGTGCAAGCAGCCTGAAGGGGTCCGCTCCCGCTACAATTTGGGGCAGAACTCTATTGCTATAGAGCTTGTCGAAGACCTCCTGCAAGCTAACCTAGGCCTACGTCCGGCATCAGATGACATCGTTATCATAACCCCCTATCGCGAAAACGTCCGACTACTTCGGGAGGAGCTCGAGAAACATCCCCTGGCCACCTGCCGGACAGTTTCCGTCAATACGGCGGATTCGTTCCAGGGTAGGGAGGGACAGGTCGTCGTATTTGTCATGTGTGTTTCAGCAGGAACCGGGGCACTGTTTGTGGCCCAACCACACCGCCTTTGCGTAGGGCTCACTCGGCACCAGATGGCGTTGTTCATAGTGGGCGATATACACACCAAGAGGGATGGCCCTCATCAAGGAAACGGCCGGTTTTGGCAGGGAGAATGGGACGACCGATTCGAGAAGAACACGTTTGAAGACATTCTCGGCTACTTCCGGACTACGGGGCGAGTGGTCGATCTTAAAGATCGGAGAACACCCGATTCGGATACAAGTTCCACCCGTTCCTCCTCACCACTTATTCTTTTTCCTGTCGACTCCCCGCCGACGGTTGCCCCTCATGTTGTTACTACTCCCGCCCCCGTCATTGTTACTCCTCCCGTCGTCGTCGCCCCTGCAACTAGCGCCACATTTGGTGCTGCATCCCACGATCCCTTCCACCGAATCTGGATGGAGGTATGGAAGGGCCGACATTTGTCGAGATAGAGCCGGTGTTCTGCTTACGATGGCGTCATTTTGTGAGCCTGGTATTTGTCATGACGCCGGCACTAGTCATGGTTGTTGAGTCTGCTAATTTGGCTTTGTGGTGGCAGTTGTGGTGATTGTCTCCTTAAAGATGACACGAAGTTTCCAGTTTTCAGGTAGTTGGACGAGAGACGGGGATATTGATGCCATACTGAGGCTTTGTAATAGTACATGTACATGTAACATACCTGTAACTAACGCCTCGAGAACATGATTGCTTGGGAATTTTGCTCAGATATCCCCCCTTGACATCCGGAAAGAGGTGTTCACTCGACCGAGGACCCGGAATTTGTCGCTTCCGGCACATTAGACATGGTATGCCACATATGCTAGCAGTATTGCCAGTCCGGTACGGGAGTTCCAAAAAGTCGTCCGTAGACGAAATAACCTGGAGATGCAAGCCCGATGACGCGCTACCGCCTGAGGATCCGCGGTGATGCTAGAGCGCCACCTGAGTGCATCGTAATCGTCCTATGAGCTTGATGCCGGGCAAGCTAGAACGAGGTGATCGGACGGCCAGGAAATAAGCACAGGGAGATCGTACCTTTCCTTACCGCAACCTGGTCCTAGTTGGCCATTTCAGTAGGAACGAAGCAATCTTAGACATGTCTCAAACTGCCCACCAATGCTACTCCCAACCTTCGGGGAATGGAATTCGGTATCTCACTGGGTGCGGTTGGGAAACCGTATAGCCATTAGGATGCGCCCGTCAGGTCCCATTTATACTGCGAGACTCCCCAAATATTGCCCCTGAACAAGGGAAAACTCCCTGAGTCCGTAGGTGCCGTGCCAAATAGGGTTTGGGGGTATGCAAAGACACTACCATCCACCTCTGAGCTACGCATTGCTACGCCGGCCGCCGGGCTTCAACCCTCTCTAGGTTTTCCGTTTGTGCTCTCCTAAATACTCTTTGACCTGGATATTGTAGAGTATATTATAAGCCCTCATGTCCCGTTGTCTTTCAACCATCGTATGTCATTCCTGGGCTAACTGTGGGTAATGGAACAGGTTCCAGCTATCCCTGGAAGGATGTTTCATGCCAATCAAATCCCATTGTCTGAGCTACAAACTCGAAGTTATCCCTTGTGGCAGAAGACTAGGGAGTGTTTCGTTGCCGAGAGAGACCTGGCGGGTTCAACCACTTCAGAACCGCGCTTTCTCGCACTAGTTGAGTGCATCAGCCTAGGTATATTGCTTCGCTCTATATGACAACACTCAATCGCGGCATGGATGTCCTCTCTGTTATTCAGCACGTATTGAGTTTACGCGGTTGGAGACTCGGCCTTGTAATTGGCTTGCACGTATGCTGGGCCATCGCATTTCTACGTCCTTGGACCTCCAGCCAAGCCCAGAACCTCGGCCATCGGCCGCCGGGTTCAACCGTTGCGACGCCTGCGACAGCAACACAAGCCTGGAAAGGGTACTCCATAAAGCCACTCGCTTACGTTTTCCCACAGTTCCACCCCATCCCTGAAAACGACAAGTTCTGGGGTGCAAATTTTACCGAGTGGGTGAACGTGAAAAAGGTCACGCACAATGTGTTCGGGCAGGAGACGTTGCGTCCGACGGAGGAGGTGGGATACTACAATCTACTTGACCACTCGACGAGGACACGATACGGGAAGCTCGTCCGAGATAGCGGGTACGTCTGCGCTCCTGCCAAAGCGGGATGCCCCCATCGGTGCTAAGTATTTCGCAGATTTCACGGCGTGGTCTACCACCATTATTGGTTTGGTCGGCCCGTGATGGAGAAGGTTCTCGAGGCGATGCTAAAGGACGGCGAACCGAACGTTCCCTTCATGCTGAGCTGGGCAAACGAAGCCTGGACCGCACGATGGGACGGCCAATCAAACAGCGGCGTCCTCTTGGCCCAGAACTATGGCGGTATCAGCGAGTGGCGCGAACATTTCGACTGGATGGTCCCCTACTTCAGGCACCCGAACTACATACGCTCAGGCGGCAAAGTACAGATGATGGTCTACAATCCGGGGGCCATGGGCCACATGGGAAAACACATGTTCGCGGCGTGGCGGCGATGGGCCGTCGAGCAGGGGCTTGGCGGTATGGATATTATCGAGACGCGCATCGAGGCCGACAACCCCAACAGCCGGGGTCCGGCAGACGCCATCAACGAGTTTGGGTTTCGTTCGGGCGGCTGGCACGATAGTACCACGTGGGTTGGAATCGATCGCCTGTCGAGGGTATACCACCGCGGCGCACGCGTGACCTGGGACAACACGCCGCGGCACGCCACCGACGGCGGCGGTACGGCGGATATCTTTGCCCACCCCTATCTGTGGAAGCGTAAGCAAGACGTTGCTGTTGTGCCCCGCATATGCCTACTCTGGAATACGAATGCTAACCAAGGTGTTGGTCCAACACAGTGTCAATGGTCGAGTTGATGCGTCGCATGAAACTAGAGCCGAATCCTCGTGGTGAAGAGAACTTCTTAATCGTCAACGCACTGAATGAGTGGGCTGAAGGCAATGTCCTCGAACCTTCCATACAATGGGGAGACAAATACTCAACTGCGTTCCGTGAGGCCATGGATATTGTGGACAGTCTACCATGGAGAGACGACATGCTCAAGGCTGGAGAGACCATTGCGAAAGAAATCGAATCCGGCACTGCCGATGTAGACGTTTGCGTACTTGTGCGGACTGCCAGCACGAACTGGCCATGGACTGATGCCTTCGGCCTCCCTCAAATGCTTCGTTCCCTCCAGACCCAATCGAATCAAAAATGGCGAGCGGTTCTCGTGCCGACGGCCAAGGACGTGAATAAAGAGATTATGGCTAAGCACATTCTGGATACGTTCGACCCACGTATTGTAATGGCAGATGTCCCAGCCGAGATTCTTGACGAACTTGACTCCGGCCACGACAGCATAGACCCCTTAGACTGGGCCGTGGAGAACATTGAGAAGATCAATTCGGGTTGTGCTTCCGCCTCTTATTTCCTAGTGGCCAGCTCAAGTTCCATCTACAAGCCAGGAGCCTTCGACCTTGTCATCAAGAGTACCGGTGACATTGTCGGATTGAACTTTGTTTCAGAGGAGACGATGGAAGCTACAGAAACCCCTGAGCTGACATGGGACCAACGTTGCACGCGCTTTGTGGACGGCAGTACGCAATTGTCCCGGCCAATGGATCCGACATCCGAAGTTGTCAACCTCGGCGCCGCGTTCATCAACCTTCGGCGGTGGAGGAGCGAAGGCCATACCTTCAGGGCGCATCAGGATAGCACGGGTGGTGTGGCAGGGTTTCTTCAGCAGCTGTCTACTAGACCCGGCGGCGACGCGTGGAGTTGGGTTCCGGCAAGGAATACCGAAGGCGGTGGTCTCATTCATGGCGTAACGTATACCTCCTGTATCAAGACAGGACGTATGTGGCTCGATATCCCGGGTGACGCAGCTGGATGTTACAGCTTGGGTTCTATTACGGCTAGATTCGGTTGGACTCTGCAGCCGTGGGATATGGTCCGGTTTAAGGAGAACCCCTTTTGTTTGCGTATGTCACAGGAGATGTATGAGGAGTACAAGAAAGGTTCGGGGTGACGGCATAGGCTTATATAGGGGATGTAGAACCTTCATTGAGGAATAATAGAAGATACACACTGGAAAGAGCCCCCAGGGCGCGGGCAAGGGCCATACGAACTGCGCGGCAAGTTTTCTGAGGCTTGTCAAACTTTGCCAAACTTGCCGTTAGATTATTACAACGAAATGATGGGCGATAGGTACTTGAGTGGACAGGTATTGAATTATCTATCTGGTAATCTTGTTGGAGCCTTCTAAGAGAACTGAGTAAGTGGCGCCTCTAAGGTATGCACGCAGAGGAAGTCCTTTGGATGGAGGTCTTCCGGCAGGCGGTCAGACCAGATGAGCCTACGGAGTGTACGAATTAGACAAGGCTACGCAAGCTAAACCAATTCACTATTGGCACTCGCCCATGCCACAATCCCTTCTGGCAATTCCGAATTGCAACAGACCTGTCGCCATGCCCGTACAATCTCCTCCATCAGCATCGCAGGGAGTCCTTGGGGAGATGCGTCATGGCCGCTCAAGATCCGCCGGCTAGTTTCGAGGAACCGAGACCGGAATATCTCCCAAAGTTGCGAGTCCGCGGCGTCCGAGCAGCTTGGTTGAGGATAGCACGGGTAGTTGCGCAAGAAACTCCTAGCTGCCTGTATGACCCCGGCTTCATTTGTTGTCATCTTCCTGCAAGAGTCAAAATCAAGCACCCACATAACATGTTGGCCGAATGCCTCCGACTCGAAAGCAAAACACCCGATCCCCGGGTTCGATACGATGACTCCGGCGGTTCTTCTGGGTGCCAGAACGAATTTAACACCGTCTGCGTCGACTTTTGCGGTCCAGTAAAGGAATGCAAGTGTATCCGCCATCGCCGTAGCATAATCCTTGGCCGGGAGGCCAAGTTCCTCGATTTGGTCTATGTGTAACGGGAAGTCTCGGAGGCTGGATACTGACAGCCGGACTGGCCCCGAGCTTTCTACCTCTTGCAGGTGGTGCCGGCGGCATCCCAGATATACCTGGACCAGGCAATGGTCGTCTTCGATAGACGCGGTCGAGTCTACCTGCGGATGGTATGCGCGAGACAAGAGAGTGCGAATCTGGCCGGGCATAGATGGGATTTTCTCGTTCACGAGAGCCTTGCAAGGCTTAAACCCGGACGGAAGCCGAGGGAGGATGCGCGGCCAGCTTCGCGAATTTTGGTCAAGAAATCCTAGACAAAAGGGAATGTTGACTCGAAACCCGGATTTCGCGATATCACTGTCTCGGTTCATTCGGAGGGTTCCGAGAAGATGTTCGTGGATTTCAAGCTCATAAGGTAACGAGCAACCGGGTCTGCCGCCCTCGCTCTTGAGCACGAGGCGATATACATCGGCGTTGACTTGGCCGGGCTCGAGGTTGGCCCAGACTGTACCGCAATATCCCTGGCCTATCTTCTGCAGCGGCAGCTGCGAGTGGTCAGGGGTCAGCTGGGTGATGCCCCTCTCCATCAGAAAATGAACTGGTCGTGTAAGATTTGGTTGTTCGAAAGTTGGTTGTTGGAGATATGGTTGGGAAATACGGCGGGGCGGACGATAAAGGGCAAACTTATATTCGCTTCTTCAGAACACGAGCTGCTGGCATTAAGTTCGAAGCCGCAGACGGCAAAAGATTGAAGTTGTCAGGTGCAATCTGGTTGCCGCGCAAAAGCACCCATCATTCTAGACGTAAAGGCTGCTCCTGCATCATCTGCTCGCTTCTACCGTGACGGCAATTTTTGACTTCCATCCATTTCCTGCTTTCTCTGTTCCACTTCCACAACGACATTCTAGCGGGAGGCATGTAGGATACACGATGTTGCTTTCTCATGATGCCGTCAACCTTACCGCCGGAAGTACCGGAGTGGGGGAGGGTTGCCTACTTGAGGCCGTACATGCCTGCACGGAGAACCCCTTCGTCACTGTGCTCCCACTTTCAAGTGTGCCTCGTACGGATGCACAATCCCAGCAACGTTACGGAAAGGGGCCTTTGAGAGGTCCCGCTAGCTCCCGCGTTCACTGAAGAGCTTAATAGAGAATTACTATAGTAGGAAATGTCTACTTAGAGCTGCCAAGCACAACCGCGACTGGGGAGGTTTCTTATCGAAAGCCGGAGGAACAGAAAATGCAAGCGGTCAAAGCATCATGCAGCAGCTAGGGCTTAGATGAGATGACCCAGCTTCGTGAGACTTGCCGTAGCCAAACTGGTGATTGGCGAGACAGATAAGAAGTCATAGTTGGTGTTCATTCTGCGTTGACCAGACTCCCGTCTAACCACTACTGCATAGGAGCCTCGCACAAAGGGTGGTTACCAAGTACGAGCTGTATGTAAAAGCGTCATGGTCCGATGATGCATACGTAATTGACATTCGAAGGAAATTGGTACCCCTTGCCGTCTGCAACCCACCGTCGGTTTGACATCCGAGCTACGTACAGGGTCACGTTTCCGGCTATCATAGGGTCGTAGTGCAGCTTTAGGTTAATAGCGTGCATTCGATCTTGCGTTGGGTATCGTTGCGGCTTCATTCATCGTCGGTAATATATCCTATTTACATGAAGGTGCAGAACTCTCTGTCCACTCGGCGTAGCAATACCAATAGGTATGAACTTAAATCATACAGATATGCGTCGACGAAAGCGAACCGAAATCCTCGAGAAAAGAGGGAGAATTATTCCATTTCCCGGTCGCCTTTTCCAGCGCCACGTTTAAATCCAACGAGTTGCGCCATCTCGGTCCAGAAGCTGAGAGCCGGGGTCGTGATGTTCGCCTCGTAAGTGTCGATGACGGGTCTCTGGTAAACCAGATCAGCCTCGAGTGGCTTGACAAACTTGGTGCCGTGATAAAACTTCCAGCCGAAGAACAAGATTGGCGCGAGAATCTGTATTGTGTAGGAGGAGAAGAAAGTCTCGACGCTCCACGGTGTAAAACTGCTATATCCGTAAAAGATGACGACGACGCACTCGACGCACAGGGCAATCCAGGCCGAGTACGGCTGGAACTTGCCGGTGTAGGGGAAAGAGTTGCGATCAACGCCCTGGGCCTTGCAAGCGCGGTAGAAAAAGATGTACGTGATACACATGACGATGTAGTCGATGAGCCCTCCGGCGGTCATGAGGTTGACGAGCCACGTTAGAACCTGGGCCGAGCTGTTTGACACCTGGAGGAAGGACAACAAGGGAAACATCATGACGACGCAGAAGCAGTAGATGGGGACACCACGCTTCGTGCATTTCGTTAGGAACCTGGGAGCGCGCCCCTCGAGGGCTAGACCGTAAAGCGACCGGATCGAGCAGTAGGTGTAAGTGTTGCCAGCAGAAAAGATGGAGGTGAACATTAGGGCATTGGTAATGTGTGGGAGGACCTTAATACCCAGGTTGTCCATTGCGATAACGTATGGCGAGGCGGCAGCGGTGCCACCACCTCCCTTGTCGCCAGCCAGGATTGCGACAAGGATCGGGTCATTGTAGGGTATGACGATGCCAACGCACAGAGCGCCCAGGATGAAGAACATTCCGAAACGCCAGTACACGGTTTTGAACGCCTGCTTGATGTAGATCCGCGGTCGCACGGCTTCGGCCGCGACCATGGAGATGTATTCCGGGCCGACAACGGTAAACGACGCGGACCACAAGGCGCCGAGGAAGCCCTCGAAGCGGCCGAGGGAACCCGTCGAATGGTACTCGGCGAAAGATCCAGGGTCTCGCCAGTGTCGAAATCCATAGGCGTCGTGCTGAGGGTTGCCGCCAACCATGGTAACGAAGGTGAACATAAACAGCATCAGGATGAGTATGACCTTCCCACCGGAAAGCCAAAACTCGGATTCACCGTAGCCGCGCACAGCTACAACGTTTAGAACACTAGGTCACGAGCACAAACGTTTAGCACTAGACTGTGGAAGGGGCGGGGAGATACCTGGAGGCCTTCATCGACAGAGATTTCATTCCTTTGGGTAAAAATAAAAAGGATGAGAGGGGAGGACAGCAGCGTTCGACGAGGGGGGTAATCTGTTTTTTTTTCGGTTCAAGGACGACGGCGGAGCCTTCGTGAGGTGAGAAAATAGAGGTCTTACCCATAAGCGATGATGCAAACAGCGCAAACAGCGGCGGTGGGGCCCGGGTTGATGACGCCCGGGTTCCAGAAGGACATGACGAGGTTGAGGGCGGTGATCTCGAAAGGGATCAGCAGCGCTTCATACAGGAAAAAGTTCCAGCCGGCCATGAAGCCCAAAGCGTCATCAACCCACAGGCCCGCGAGTCGGACGAAGCCGCCGGTGACGGGCATGAGGACGGTCATCTCAGCGAGACAGTTGTTGACGAGGCCGAGGACGCAGCTGTAAAGAGTGTAAGCGAGGAACAGGCTGCCGGGCCCGCCCTT